>Ga0315336_1000826_pt1 | contig 72250 bp, 65 predicted proteins | sample ASW5metaG_FD_204512 | JGI IMG/M metagenome (GOLD analysis project Ga0315336, IMG submission 204512) | Ammonia-oxidizing marine archaeal communities from Monterey Bay, California, United States - ASW #5 | ecosystem: Environmental > Aquatic > Marine > Intertidal zone | place: USA: California... | reverse complement strand
AACGGATAAGAACAAGGGTCGCCATCCGGTGAAGATGCGCAATCCGGCCCCGGGAAAATCGGCGCCTGACTGGACCATCGAATTATTGCTGGGCAATCTGCATCTTATGGATTCCTGCTTGCGCTTATACGGACATCCCAAGCTTTTGGCTGCCGCGGAAACTGTGAATGGGCCTGATTTTGTGCCGTATAATGAAGTCACCTTTATTAAGGAACCAGGGTTGGGACCGTCCGTGGCCTGGCATCAGGATGGCACCACGCATTGGGATGTCCCGGACTGGGATCAGTTCGCCCATGGCTTTAACTTCATGGCGCAACTTTACCCGAGTACCGCCGGGAACGGTGTCTGGGTGCTTCCGGGGAGCCAGAAATCAGGCAAGGTCGACATCAGGAAAGTTGTGGAAGAAAGCGGATCGGAAAGGATTGACGGAGCCGTTCCTCTGGTCTGTAATTCGGGCGATGTCTTTATGGTCAACCGGCAAATGGATCATGGATCTTTTGCCAACTCATCTCCGGACCGTCGGATTACGTTGAATGCCGGCTTTTTTCCAAGACGTCGGGTTCTGGGCGTAAAAACCAGTCAATTGGATGGCACGGACGAGATATACGATGCCGATCGGATTTATCAGCGAAGCCGAATTATCGCAATTGCCGTTGACGCGCGTCAGCAAAAATTTCCCGATGAGCAACGGTATAAGTATCAACCGCTGACAGGCGGGGAATCAGAAAACCTCTGGTCTGAAGACACGCGAAGGAGCTGTCTTCAGAATTACAATTTGCGAGATATCTATATATAGGGGTCTTCGTTACTATTATCGACGTGCACATTAAGGAGTAGATGGAGCGGTCATTCCTTTGCTTTTTTGTCGCCGTTAGCCTCCGGCCGTCGGTTTCGTTTCCGGCCTATCCAGACTTCTGCACGTCGGCGGAGTCTTCGCATAAACGGGCTGTCAGCGGACAGGACGACGACGCCAAGCGGAATCATCCAGAAGCCGAGGACAGGTAGAAAACCCAGTATTCCTCCGACAACCAGAGACCAACCGAGAAACAGGCGTCCGAATTTGCTTTTCGGCGCGCGGAATATTTTTTTTGGCATTTTTCGTCCCCGGGTGTCCTGTCTGCCTGCCACATATGGCCGGTGACACTGCTCACGTCAATCAAAAGCACTAATTCTTCAGTTGTGACTTCCGGCAAAGTCGCCGCGGCAAAAGATTGCCTGTTGCTCAAGCCCTGAGGAAATCCTAGTCTGATAAAAATAGCATAAATAAAGGGACAGAGCGATAATGAGCGAAGAACTGGTATATGCCTCGGCATTGGATTTACTAAAATGGTATCGAGAAAAAGCCATATCACCGGTTGAGGTTACTCGTGCGGTTCTCGATCAGATAAATAAGTATGATAGTGCCCTCAATGCATTCGTCCTCGTTGATGAAAAATTGGCTCTTGAGCAGGCGCGTGCGTCCGAGGCACGATGGCAAGCAGGCACTCCCATGGGACTTGTGGACGGAGTGCCGACTACTGTGAAGGATATCCTTCTGACGAAAGGCTGGCCAACTTTACGGGGATCAAAATCTGTCGATGCAGCGGGCCCCTGGGAAGATGACGCGCCTGTGGTCGCACGCCTGAAAGAGAATGGGGCGGTTCTTGTTGGGAAAACGACGACACCCGAATTTGGCTGGAAAGGGGTAACGGACAGCCCGCGTACCGGCATCACTCGGAATCCATGGAATCCCGCTATGACCTCTGGTGGTTCAAGTGGTGGTGCGTCATCAGCATGTGCGTCGGGTATGGGGGCGCTGCATCTTGGGACTGATGGGGGTGGCTCTATCAGAATACCGTCAGGCTTTACCGGTATTTTCGGTCACAAGCCAAGTTTTGGACGTGTACCGGCTTGGCCTTTGTCTCCTTTTGGAACTGTCTCACATATAGGCCCCATGACACGGAGTGTTGGCGACGCAGCGCTGATGCTGCAAGTCTTGTCAGGGAGCGATTCACGTGATTGGGCGGCGCTTCCGCCGACCAAAGTGGATTATCTGAAATATTTATCCAGAACCATCAAGGGAAAACGCATCGCCTATAGTCCAAATCTTGGTTACGCCTACGTACATCCTGAAGTTGCTGCTGCGGTTCGACAGGCCGTTCAACAGCTGGAGGAATTGGGAGCCGTTGTCGATGAGGTTGATCCGGGCTTTGAAAATCCGCTGCCTATATTTAATACATTATGGTGGTCCGGTGCGCGGTTCGCTTTACGTAATTTTACAGACAAGCAAATAGACGAGCTTGATCCCGGCCTTCGTGATGTATTCGTCGAAGGCGCGAAAATAACGCTTTCTGATTATATGGAGGCGACACTGGCGCGCGGAGAACTTGGAATACAGATGAAAAAATTTCATGAACAATATGATTTCCTTGTGACACCGACACTGTCCGTCCCGGCTTTTGAAGTTGGCAAACTCGCCCCTCAGGAAATGCAGGAAGTTGGTGCCTGGGTTGACTGGACGCCGTTCTCCTATCCTTTCAATCTTACGCAACAGCCCGCTTGTTCAATTCCTTGCGGATTGACCAAGGACGGCCTGCCGATCGGCTTGCAGATTGTCGGCGCGATGCATGATGATGAAGGTGTACTCATGGCGGCAAATGCGTATGAAGGCGTATCTCCGGTTGCGAATGCTCGACCTGATTTGTCGAAGCTGGCGTCATAAATGAAATAACAGGCAAGTTGGGAATATGGCTGCGCGCACTGAACTTCTAACAACAACGCAAATGTATCAAGCGGATCGACTGGCTATAGAGGGCGGCGTTCCGGGTGCAATTTTAATGGAAGCTGCTGGCCGTGGCGTCGCGGAACGAATAATAGACTATTGGGAGACGGGCAGTTGTCTCGTAATCTGTGGTCCTGGCAATAATGGCGGCGATGGTTATGTAATTGCTCGGCTCCTGCAAGATGCTGGCTGGAAAGTTATTCTTTTGTCGACGTGCGATCCTGAGGCGTTATCGGGAGATGCCGCTGTCATGAGGTCACGTTGGGAAGGGCCATCCCAGTCGATTACTAAAGCTGACCCACTGAAAATAGATCTTGTTGTAGACGCGGCTTTCGGAGCCGGCTTTTCAGGTGCCTTGGCACCGGACATTGTCTCTTTATTCGCCAACATTCGGACAGCGGGAATTCCGGTGGTTGCGGTTGATGTTCCAAGTGGGATAAATGGTGATACGGGATCCGTTGATAGTGGATCGCTGATTGCTGCAATGACGGTTACGTTCTACCGGGCGAAGCCCGGCCACTATTTATACCCGGCACGAGCATTTTGCGGACGGCTCGAAGTGATCGATATTGGAATCGGCGAAGAATACCTGGAAATAATTTGTCCGGACACATTCACAAATGATCCGAAAATCTGGATAAATGAACTGCAAATAATACGGCCAACAGATCACAAATACAGCCGGGGTCATTTGGCCGTTGTGGGGGGCGGAATTTCGTCAACTGGCGCCGCGCGAATTGCCGCCCGGTGTAGTTTGCGTGCGGGGGCAGGGGCGACGACGCTGATTAGTCCGCCCGCGGCTTTGACGACATATGCCGCGGCCTTGGAAGCAGTCATGGTACGGGCCTGTTCCGACGCTGAAGATTTTTCGGATTGGATAGAGAAAAAACGTATTGGTACAATATTGATAGGGCCAGGGTGCGGGTTGACGGATCGAACGACAAAGTTCGCAGTAGCTGCGCTACAAAGCAAAGCGAATGTTATCATCGATGCAGACGCCATAACAGTTTTCAAGGATAACCCAGAATCATTATTTGAATTAATAAGAAGCAAAGAAAATGGGAAATGTATCCTGACACCCCATGAAGCGGAATTTGTGCGGCTTTTTGCCATTGATGGTTCAAAGCTGGAAAGAGCGCGGCAGGCAGCAGATCAGTCCGGGGCGGTAATTTTGTTAAAAGGCGCTGACACCATCATTGCGTCACCACAGGGTCAAACGATTATTAACCATAATGCCCCGGCATATCTTGCGACAGCAGGGTCCGGTGACGCGCTTGCTGGGATAATCGCTGGATTAGTGTCCGCAAATATGCCCATTTTGGATGCTGTGGCGGCGGCTGCGTGGATGCATGGCGATGCCGGAATGCGGTATGGGCCGGGATTAATTGCCGAGGATATTGAAGGGACTATTCCAGCAGTTTTGTCTGGTCTCTACGATTTGTTGTAAATTACCTAAAAATCGACTTATTTCTCAACGATTTTTTTACGATTTGGCGTTAAAAAGGGAAACTACTAGAAATATAGATGTTATTATCTCAGGTGAAAAATGTTCTTTAAAAAAGAAAGTCTACGGGACACTGTTGTATCGGGCGATGTATTTTACCGCCATTTGATGCTGAGCTTGCAAGAACAAGCGAAAGTCCTACGCGTCGAAGATGACGATCAAGGAATTCCTCATGTTCATTATGAGAAAACGGTTCTTCGGACTGGATATCAGGAACATGCGGGTCCTCATGTCCTTGCACTCGCTATTTTTGCACGCGAATTTAATCTCGCTCACTAAAAAATTATGTATTTAGCCTAGTTTGAGCTCAATTTCGTTGAGGTTTGTGACACCTCGGGCTCCTAAGTCATAGACCAGATCAAGCTGTCTTTAAAACTGATTTCGCCGAACTAAATCCACCATCTCAAATTTTCTTCATTTTTATTGGTAATTCCCCTATGCATATTGAGAAGTCATATGCTATAGACAGCCGCTCCATGTCGACTAGACCGCCTTTTTTTACGGTCGGCAAGGGGATTGCGGGTGTGGCGGAATTGGTAGACGCGCTGGTTTTAGGTACCAGTTTCTTATGAAGTGGGGGTTCGATTCCCTCCACCCGCACCAATATTAAATGATGGCCTAACGGTCATGGCTTCTCGGCGAAAGGTTTCCGTCGGGATAAAATCAATGAATTACTACAATTGACGGGCAATCGTTCATGCAAATTACTCAAACAAACTCTGATGGATTGAAGCGCGATTTTACAGTTGTCGTTGACGCGACTGAAATCGAAACAAGAGTAACAGACAAACTGACAACAGTTGGTGCCGATATCAAGCTTCCTGGATTCCGCCCCGGTAAAGTACCGATGGGCATTCTGCGCCAGCGGTTCGGCAAATCTGTTATGGGCGAGGTTCTTGAGCAGACAGTCAATGAGACAAGTCAGAAAGCACTTGATGACAACGATTTGCGTCCGGCTCAACAGCCAAAAATCGAAATCACCAAATTCGATGAAGGCGAGGATCTGGAATTCACGCTCGAAGTCGAGATTATGCCTGATATTGAACCAATGGATTTTACGAAATTGAAATTGGAAAAGCTGGTAGCTGAAGTTGAAGAGGACAAGGTTGCTGAAGCGCTGGAGCAGATTGCCGGTCAGCAAAAATCTTTCGAAAAGATTAGCGGTAGCCGAAAATCAAAATCCGGTGACGCCTTGTTAATAGATTTTCTCGGTAAGGTCGATGATGTGCCATTCGACGGCGGTGCCGCTGAAGGTCATCAGTTGGAGCTGGGTTCGAATACGTTTATTCCCGGTTTTGAAGAACAGCTAATTGGAACGAAAGCCGGTGATGAAATTTCGGTTACAGTCACCTTCCCGGAAAATTATGGTTCTTCTGAACTTGCGGGTAAAGACGCTGTCTTCGACGTCAAGGTCCATGAAATTCAAGAGGCAGCGGCAGTCAAGATTGATGATGATTTTGCCGCTAAACTTGGACTGGAAAACCTGGACGCCCTGAAAGAAGCTGTCCGTGGGCGAATAACGGATGAATATACGCAGATGTCTCGTCAATCAATGAAGCGCAGTATGCTGGACGCCTTGGCTGAAGAGCATCATTTTGAAGTTCCTCCTGGAATGAAGGAAGGCGAATTCAACAGTATTTGGGAACAATTCGTCAAGGAATTGGAACAGACAGATCAGAAGCTGGAAGATCAAGATCAATCAGAAGAAGAACTTCGCACAGAATATGGCAATATAGCAGACCGTCGTGTCCGCTTGGGCCTTTTGTTGGCGGAAGTCGGACGGATCAATAATATTGAAGTTTCGCAAGATGAAGTGAATCAGGCGATGCTGGCGCAAGCTCGAGCTTATCCTGGCCAGGAACAAGAAATTTTCAAGATGTTTCAGGAGCGTCCTGAAATGCAAGCTCAGCTGCGTGCTCCGATCTTTGAAGACAAAGTTGTCGATTTTATTGCTGAACTTGCAACCGTTACGGAGAAAACCGTCAGTGTGGATGATCTGATGAAAGATCCTGACGAAGAAGTAACTGAAAAGCCGAAGAAAAAAGCAGCGGCAAAAAAAGCTCCAGCTAAGAAAGCGGCAGAAAAGAAAGCGGCTCCTAAAAAAGCTGCAGCGAAAAAACCTGCAGCAAAGAAGCCAGCAGCGAAGAAAAAGGACTAAATCCTGATTTGCGGGTTTGAAGTTGCGGCGTAGGATCATATATGCTGACTGACAGCAAACGCTTTTGTATGAGGAAAATTAAGAATGGTTGATGTAATCGACACCTATATGAATAATCTGGTACCGATGGTTGTGGAACAGACAGCGCGCGGAGAACGGTCATATGACATTTTCTCTCGTCTTCTGAAAGAACGCATTATCTTCGTAACCGGACAAGTTCAGGACGGCATGGCAGGTTTGATTACAGCGCAGCTATTGTTCCTAGAAGCTGAAAATCCAAAAAAGCCAATTTCCATGTACATCAATTCCCCAGGTGGTGTTGTGACTTCTGGATTGGCTATCTACGACACAATGCAATATGTAAAGCCCGATATTGCAACTGTCTGTGTCGGACAGGCCGCGTCCATGGGCTCTTTCTTGCTGGCAGCCGGTTCGGCTGGTCATCGTTATGCATTGCCAAATGCGCGTATAATGGTCCATCAACCTTCTGGTGGCGCGCAGGGGCAGGCGACTGATATCCAAATTCAGGCTGAGGAAATATTGAAGGTCCGGTCTCGTTTAAATGATATTTACGCTCGGCACACTGGCAAGGACCTAAAGGTTATTGAAGAGTCAATGGAGCGTGATAATTTTATGACTGCAGATGAGGCGAAAAAATTTGGCCTTGTTGATCATGTCGTTGATAAGCGTCCATCAGATTTGGATCCAGACGATAGTTAGGCGCCTGTTGGGCAATAATATTTGGATTTTTTGCAAAGAATGTTCGTAACCGGCGCTAGAAATGCGTCATGTTAACGAAAAGTTGAGTCCATATTGCTATTTTACTTTTTCGAAGCGTATTAAATCGATTTGCAGGAAATATGCAGCAATTTGGATAACATTCTTGTTGTCGGCCGTTGCCTCGGTCGCTAATATGCGAAGTCGAACGGATTATTGGAGTATTTATGACCAAATTGAGCGGCGGAGATTCGAAAAATACCCTGTATTGCTCCTTCTGTGGCAAGAGCCAACACGAAGTCAGGAAGCTTATTGCAGGTCCAACGGTTTTCATCTGTGATGAATGTGTTGAACTCTGCATGGATATTATTCGAGAAGAGCATAAAAGCACTCTGGTAAAAACAAATGACGGTGTTCCAACACCGATGGAAATTTGTGGTGTTCTTGATGACTATGTCATTGGACAGTTTCATGCAAAGCGCGTTCTGTCTGTTGCCGTGCATAATCATTATAAAAGATTGCACCACAGCACGAAATCCGATGATGTAGAGTTGGCGAAATCTAATATACTGCTAGTCGGTCCAACTGGCTGCGGTAAAACTCTTTTGGCACAGACCTTGGCGCGTATTCTTGACGTTCCTTTTACAATGGCAGATGCAACGACCCTGACCGAAGCAGGTTATGTCGGTGAAGACGTCGAAAACATCATTCTTAAACTTCTGCAATCTGCGGATTATAATGTTGAACGTGCACAACGTGGAATCGTCTATATCGATGAAGTGGATAAAATCAGCCGGAAATCTGACAACCCGTCCATTACTCGGGATGTCTCTGGTGAAGGCGTACAACAAGCGCTTCTGAAAATCATGGAAGGGACAGTTGCTTCTGTTCCCCCGCAAGGCGGACGGAAGCATCCTCAGCAGGAATTCTTGCAAGTCGACACAACGAACATACTCTTTATTTGTGGCGGTGCATTTGCTGGCCTTGATAAAATTATTGCCTCACGTGGTAAAGATACTTCTATTGGTTTTGGAGCTGATGTTCAGGCAGAGGAAGATCGCAAGATCGGAGAGCTTCTTAAAGATGTTGAGCCTGAAGATTTGTTGAAATTTGGTCTTATTCCTGAGTTTGTTGGACGGCTTCCAGTTGTCGCAACACTTGAAGATTTAGATGAAGATGCGCTCATCGAAATTCTTACGTCTCCGAAAAACGCGTTGGTTAAACAGTACCAACGGTTATTCGATATGGAAGACGTTGGTTTGACTTTCACAGAAGATGCTTTATCTGCCATTTCGAAAAAGGCGATTGAACGAAAAACTGGTGCGCGCGGCTTAAGGTCCATTATGGAAGGCATACTTCTTGATTCCATGTATGACTTGCCGGCTCTTGAAGGTGTGGAAGAGATCGTAATTAATGGTGAGGTGGTTGACGGCGGCACTCAGCCTCTCCATATCTACTCTGATCGTCAAGACGCGACGAGCAGCGCTTAAATCTAATATGAAAGGGTGGCCTTTGGCTGCCCGCAAATATTTTACTACGTCAGGATCTGCATCCCTCCCGCTAGAAAATTGCGTGAGTGGTTAGTTGTTCCGAAAAGGCTTATACATGATTGATACACCTCGTACCCAAATTTTCCCTGTTCTTCCCCTTCGGGATATCGTGGTTTTTCCGCATATGATTGTTCCGCTGTTCGTCGGTAGAGATAAATCTGTACGAGCATTGGAAGATGTCATGAAAGACGACAAACAAATTCTTTTGGTTGCTCAAAAAGATGCTGGGCAAGATGATCCTGGTGAAGATGATATCCATCGTGTGGGGACAATTGCTTCTGTTCTTCAGCTATTAAAACTTCCAGATGGCACAGTTAAGGTACTTGTTGAAGGTAGCGAGCGCGCGAAAATTGAAGAATTCGTTGATAATCCTGATTTCTTTCAAGCGCATGCGGAAGTTATGGAAGAAACAGAAGTAGAGACTTCGGAACTTGAAGCTCTGGCGAGATCTGTTATTGCGCAATTTGAGCAGTATGTGAAACTGAACCGGAAGATTCCACCGGAAGTTCTTGTTTCTCTTAACCAAATTGATGAGCCTTCCAAACTCGCCGATACGATGGCGTCCCATATGGCGCTCAAGATTTCTGAGAAACAGGAATTGCTTGAAATTGAAACGGCAACGGATCGGTTGGAGCGAGTTTATGCGCTCATGGAAGATGAAATTGGCGTTCTTCAAGTAGAGAAGAAAATTCGTAGTCGCGTTAAGCGACAAATGGAGAAAACCCAACGCGAGTATTATTTGAATGAGCAAATGAAAGCTATTCAAAAGGAACTCGGTGAGGGAGAAGATGGCAAAGATGAACTCGGCGAACTAGAAGAAAAAATCGCAGAAACAAAGCTGTCAAAAGAGGCGCTTGAGAAATGTAATCAGGAGATGAAAAAACTCCGGAACATGAGTCCGATGTCGGCTGAAGCAACCGTTGTCCGGAACTATCTTGACTGGATCTTGAGTCTGCCCTGGAACAAACGGACACGGATCAAAAAAGATCTCGTTCTCGCCGAGAAAATTCTGAATGACGATCATTATGGTCTTGAAAAGGTAAAAGAGCGGATTCTTGAATATCTCGCTGTTCAGCAGCGGATGAAGAAAATCCGGGGCTCTATTTTGTGCCTAGTTGGCCCTCCAGGAGTTGGTAAAACCTCGCTAGGTCAGTCTGTCGCACGAGCAACAGGGCGGAATTTTGTGCGTGTTGCGTTAGGTGGCGTTCGGGACGAAGCAGAAATCAGAGGCCATCGCCGTACATATATCGGGTCGATGCCGGGTAAAGTCGTTCAGTCGATGAAGAAAGCGAAGTCTATTAATCCTTTGTTCCTTTTTGATGAGATAGATAAGCTTGGTAATGATTTCCGCGGTGATCCTTCTTCGGCTCTACTTGAAGTCCTGGACCCTGAGCAGAATACGACGTTTGCAGATCATTATCTGGAAGTTGAGTATGATCTTTCGGAAGTGATGTTTATTTGTACAGCGAACTCGTTGAATATGCCGGGTCCGCTACGGGATCGAATGGAAATCATTCATCTTTCTGGTTACACAGAAGATGAAAAAGTTGAGATTGCGAAACGACATTTGATCAGCAAGCAAATGAAATCTCACGGATTGAAGAAAGAAGAATGGTCCATAACAGATGACGCCATTCATGATTTGATCCGTTACTATTGCCGGGAAGCCGGTGTCCGCAATCTGGAACGTGAAATTGCGAAACTAGCGCGTAAGTCTGTAAAGGAAATTATTACAGATGGCGTTAAATCCATTTCAATTACATCCGAAAATCTGGAAGACTACGCTGGTGTTCGGCGTCATCGGTTTGGTGAAGTTGAAGAAGAGGATCAGGTTGGATTGACAACTGGCCTGGCCTGGACAGAAGTTGGCGGTGAATTGCTAACGATTGAAGCTGTCAAGCTTTACGGAAAAGGCCGGATGAAAATTACCGGTAAACTTGGCGATGTAATGCAAGAATCAGTACAAGCAGCCCGTAGCTTTGTTCAATCTCGTTGTTTGGATATGGGGGTTAAGCCCTCCGATTTTGATAAGCATGATATTCATATTCATGTTCCGGAAGGGGCGACGCCAAAAGACGGTCCGTCCGCCGGTGTTGCAATGGTTACGTCTATCATATCTGTTTTGACGGATATTCCTGTGCGAAAAGATGTCGCAATGACAGGTGAAGTTACGTTGCGCGGTCGGGTTCTCCCGATTGGCGGACTGAAGGAAAAGCTGTTGGCTGCTTTACGCGGCGGAATCACGACTGTCCTCATTCCAAAAGAAAATGAAAAGGACCTGGCGGAGATTCCAGACAATGTGAAATCAGGAATGGAAATTATTCCGGTTTCCGAGGTTACAGAGGTGTTGAAAATTGCTTTGACTAAACCTCTCGTTGCCCTTGATTGGACGGAAGAAGAGCTGGCAAAAGAACTTTCCGGGGCTTCATCATCGCAAAATGTAGAAGATGGGGTGACGACTCACTAAAAATTGAGGAAAACTAGCTCAAACCCGCAGAAAAGTTGGGGATATCTTCATTTTTCCCTTTGACCGGACGCCGCTGACAATCTAGACTTCGATCGTCTTAAACGAAATTTCTGAAAAGATATGTGCAAGTCTAAATTGAAGGGGGCTTATAGTGAATAAGAACGATCTCGTTGCCGCAGTAGCTGACATTTCAGGTCTGGGGAAATCCGAAGCAGGTAAAAGTGTCGATGCAGTTCTAGAAGCTGTTTCAAACGCATTGAGCGGTGGCGATGAAGTTCGTCTCGTCGGTTTTGGAACGTTCAGTGTTGCTGATCGTAAGGCTTCTGAAGGCCGTAATCCACGTACGGGCGAAACTATCCAAATCAAGGCTTCCAAGCAGCCAAAATTCAAGGCTGGTAAAGCATTGAAAGACTCCGTGAATAAATAGTCTCGGACGTTTTTAAATTATTTCGAAGCCAGGTTCAAAAAAATGAATCTGGCTTCGTTTTTATCTTCCCTTTGCCGGCGTAGATTGATATACACGGGCTCCATTGAAATACGGGTGATTAGCTCAGCTGGTTAGAGCATCTCGTTTACACCGAGAGGGTCGGGAGTTCGAATCTCTCATCACCCACCATTTTCAATTTTGAAATCCCGGTTTGCGGGATTTTTTTATGCCTGTATTTGTTTCATCTTTGCAATCGTATATTCAGGCTTTGAATACGGAAATGCCGCCATCCGCCAAATGAGCGGTTCCTGTTACGAAACTGGACGCATCAGATACAAGGTATAAAGCGGACTGTGCTATCTCGTCTGGTTGCGCCTGCCGTTTAAGCGAGTGGAGGCCGTCGAAATAGGCTTTTATTTCAGGTGTCGTCATGACAATTTCTCCCATTGGTGTCTCCGTGCCTCCAGGTAGCAGCGCGTTGACCCGTAATCCTTCCGCTCCGTATTCAGCGGCTAAGGTTTGAGTTAGCCCAATGAGACCAGCCTTGCTGGCTGCATAGGCCGCCATACCGGAAATGCCGGTGGTATATCCGACGAAACTGGACGTAAATATCATTGAGGAACTGGCTTGTTCCAGCAATGCAGGAATTTGATATTTTGCACCGTAAAAGGCGGCCGTTAGATTCGTTTCAATTACGGTTTCCCAACCAACTTTGGATAATTCGGTAATTGGGCCTAAGTCGCCTAATATTCCCGCATTGTTAAAGGCGCCGTCGAGTTTTCCAAATTTATCTTTTGCAATGTCGACGAGTTTTTTCGCGTAATCTTCATCTCTGACATCACCGGATACGGAAATAGCTTGCCCGCCGGCATTGGTGATACTTTCACAGATTATATCCAACTCAGGCTGGCGCCTGGCACCTAAAATCAAGTTTGCACCCTGTTCGGCGAAAAGGCGGGCAGACGCCAGGCCAATTCCCGAATTTGCACCGGTAATCAGGATGGTTTTGTCTTTAAGTTGCATGTTCTAATTCCTTTGTCCTTGTGATCTGAGCCAGATGTTGGCCGAAATGAACAAAGCAGACTAAAGGCATAATTTCCTTCCGTTTTCTGTTGTCGTATTTTTAGGAATACTAAATTGTTGTTACATTTTGATTCTCGTTTATATGAATTCCAGCCAAGAATTCAGGCGCTTGAAAATGGTTAGAGGCGGAAAATACCAAGGCGGGAAGAAATGCCGGGATTGTCTTTGCGCATTCACCGAAAATTGAAATTTTTACATTGCTTATAGTTGGCGCGAAAAGTACGAGGCATACGCCCTGATTTTCTGTGCAAAACGGGCACAAATCATAGAGATTATTAGGAACAATAATCATGGCAAAAAGCTGAATTGGAAGGCAAGCATTCGGCCCAAGTAATTTAATTGCCGAAAACTGTTTATGTTGCTTGACAGGGCAGGGTACGTCCAATAAAACACGGCCTCACAGCGGGGGTGTAGCTCAGTTGGTTAGAGCGCCGGCCTGTCACGCCGGAGGCCGCGGGTTCGAGTCCCGTCACTCCCGCCATTTTCCCGCACAAATTAACTCCCATAAAGCATCAAGCGGCTAGAGATAGCGCTATGAGAACCGTTATTGAAATTATGGCGGAATTTTGTTGCTAAATAGGTTTTCTTCCTTATAACCCGACAGTATAATGCGTTCTATACAAAGTAGGAGGGGATGCTGAATTTCGACTATTCTTTATTTCGTTGAAATTTGGCAAGCGTCAGTATTATGGAAGCCTTACTCGTAGAATATTTACCCATCCTGATTTTCTTGGGATTGGCGATTGGCCTATCGGCAGTAATCGTTATTGCCTCAATCGTCGTCGCTGCCCAGCATCCGGATGCCGAAAAACTATCACCGTATGAATGCGGGTTTGAACCGTTTGATGATGCTCGCAACCAGTTTGACGTTCGGTTTTACCTGGTGGCAATTCTATTTATCATTTTTGATCTTGAGGTGGCCTTTCTCTTTCCGTGGTCTATTTCGCTTGGAGATGTTGGAATTTACGGATTTTGGTCAATGATGGTTTTCTTAGGAATTCTAACCGTTGGCTTTATCTATGAGTGGAAAAAGGGAGCCCTGGAATGGGAGTAAGTCCGGAGCCAACCGTCAAGGCGATCAGCACTGATGGAAATCAAGATGACTTTTTCCGTGATCTTGGTGAGGAACTCGATGACAAGGGTTTTGTCGTCACTAACGTTGATAAGCTCGTTAATTGGGCCCGCACGGGGTCTTTGTGGCCAATGACTTTCGGCTTGGCTTGTTGTGCCGTTGAAATGATGCATGCATGGCAGCCCCGGTATGATATGGAACGTTTAGGTGTTGTTCCTCGTGGATCACCACGTCAGTCCGATGTCATGATTGTCGCGGGAACACTCACTAATAAAATGGCGCCTGCATTACGCAAGGTTTATGATCAGATGGCCGAGCCTCGTTATGTCATCTCTATGGGATCTTGCGCCAACGGTGGTGGCTATTATCATTATTCCTATTCAGTAGTCCGTGGATGCGATCGAATCGTCCCCGTGGACATTTATGTTCCTGGATGTCCACCAACAGCTGAGGCGCTCATTTATGGCGTTTTCCAGTTGCAGAAAAAAATCCGCCGTACCGGCACGTTTTTGCGCTAGGGAGAGGGTAGTCAGTAAAATGGATGAAGCGCTTAAAGAGCTGGGCGAGCATATCACTGCAGAACTCTCAACGGCTGTTCTGTCAACCGATGTTGTATTGAATGAGCTTATCGTTGAGGTCCGGGCGGAATCTGTTGATGACGTTCTGATGTTCTTGCGAAATGATTCTAATTGTAAATTCCAGGTTCTTTGCGATGTTTGTGGGGTTGATTATCCTGGTCGCGCGAAAAGGTTTGATGTCGTCTATAATCTTCTCAGCTTGAAGCATAATCACCGGATTATAGTAAAAGCACAGACAGATGAGCGGACACCGGTTCCCTCTGTGGTTTCAATCTTTCCGGCGGCAAACTGGTTTGAACGCGAAGCCTGGGATATGTATGGCGTTATGTTCGCCGGTCATCCTGATTTGCGCCGGATGTTGACGGACTACGGATTTGAGGGCCATCCTCTACGTAAGGACTTTCCGCTCACTGGTTACGTCGAATTGCGCTATAGCGAAGACGAAAAGCGCGTCATGTATGAACCGGTTAATTTGACACAAGAATTCCGCAAGTTTGATTTTGAAAGTCCTTGGGAAGGAACAGAATATATCCTGCCCGGCGACGAAAAAGCGGAAGGGCAAAGCTAATGGCCGAAGTTCAGATTAAAAACTATACGTTGAATTTCGGTCCCCAGCACCCCGCAGCCCATGGTGTTTTGCGCATGGTGATGGAGCTAGACGGGGAGATTGTCGAACGGATCGATCCGCATATTGGTCTATTGCATCGTGGTACTGAAAAACTGATCGAGCATAAAACCTATATGCAGGCGATGCCATATTTTGATCGTCTTGATTACGTGGCGGCCATGAGTCAGGAACATGCATTTGTGCTAGCCGCAGAAAAGTTGCTTGGCTGCGAAGTTCCCGAGCGTGCCCAGTATATTCGTGTATTATTTTGCGAGATTTCCCGCATTCTTAATCATATCATGAACGTAAGCGCTCAGGCCATGGATGTTGGTGCAACGACACCGATGTTGTGGGCGTTTGTTGAGCGTGAAACACTTATGGAATTCTACGAGCGCGCCAGTGGTGCCCGGATGCATGCGGCCTACTTTCGTATAGGCGGCGTTCATCAGGATATCACACCGGAGCTCGAGGCCGATATTCGGACCTTTATTGACCATTTGCCCGCTGTTCTCGACGATGTTGAAGCGCTTTTGACAGATAACCGGATTTTCAAGCAGCGGAATGTTGATATTGGGGTTGTTAGCCAGGAAGATGCAATGGCCTGGGGATTTTCCGGCGTCATGTTGCGATCCACCGGCCTTGCCTGGGATTTACGGAAATCTGAGCCGTATGATGTTTATGCGAAAATGGATTTTGACATTCCAGTCGGCTTGAACGGGGATTGTTATGATCGATACTTGATGCGTCTTGAAGAGATGCAGCAGTCTTTGAAAATCATGACCCAATGTCTCGATCAAATGCCAAAAGGGCCCGTATTGTCCTTGGATCCAAAAATTGCTCCGCCACGCAGATCTGAAATGAAAACATCAATGGAAGCGCTGATTAATCATTTCAAGCATTATACAGAAGGCGTGAAGATACCGGCTGGCGAGACTTATACTGCAGTGGAAGCGCCGAAGGGTGAGTTTGGTGTTTATTTGGTTTCAGATGGCTCCAGCAAGCCTTACAGGTGCAAAATACGTGCTCCGGGATTTGCACATCTTCAGGGCATGGATTTTCTGACGAGAGGTCATATGCTTGCAGATGCGTCGGCTATTCTGGGCAGTTTAGATATTGTTTTTGGTGAGGTGGATCGGTGAGTCAGATCATAGAAACAGGCAAGGCGTTTGAATTTACGCCTGAGAATATTGATAAAGCGAAGATGTATATCGCTCGATATCCTGAAGGTCGCCAACAAAGCGCGGTAATGCCGCTTCTGGATTTAGCCCAACGACAAAACGAAAACTGGCTGTCCAAGGAATGCCTTGAATATATTGGTAATTTCCTGAGCGTTCCGTATATGCGGGTCTTGGAAGTCGCGACCTTTTACACGATGTATAATTTAAAGCCTGTCGGGAAGCATTTTTTGCAGCTATGCCGGACAACTCCTTGCTGGTTGCGCGGAAGTGATGACCTTGAAGCGGTCTGCAAGAACAAGCTGGGAATCAGCAGTGGCGAGACAACGGAAGATGGTCTTTTCAGCCTCCTGGAAGTTGAGTGTCTCGGCGCCTGTGTGAACGCGCCGGTCGTCCAGGTCAATGACGACTTTTATGAAGACCTCAATGCTGAAAATTTTGAAACCGTCCTGGACGCCTTGGCAAAGGGGGAAACACCTGCCAAGGGGCCGCAAATCGATCGCGTCAATTCGGCGCCCGAAGGCGGCGCGACCACATTGCTTGAAAAAACAGGGGGCGCGTGATGCTGAAAGATCAAGATCGAATTTTCACCAACCTTTATGGCATTCACGATTGGAAACTGGCCGGCGCGAAAAGTCGCGGCGTATGGGATAATACCAAAGCCCTTATCGAAATGGGAAATGACGGTATCATCGATGGCATGAAAGAAAGCGGCTTGCGGGGTCGGGGCGGCGCCGGTTTTCCAACTGGGCTTAAATGGTCCTTCATGCCGAAGGAATCAGATGGCCGTCCGAGTTATCTTGTCGTAAATGCGGATGAATCAGAACCTGGTACTTGCAAAGACCGCGAAATAATGCGCTTTGATCCGCATCGGTTACTCGAAGGCTGTCTGGTTGCGGGGTTCGCCATGCGGGCAGTCGCAGCCTATATTTATATCCGCGGTGAATTCGTCCAAGAAGCGATTAATCTCGAGATTGCAATCAAGGAAGCCTATGACGACGGATTGATTGGCAAGAACGCGGCTGGATCTGGATATGATTTCGATATTTACCTGCATCGCGGAGCCGGCGCCTATATTTGCGGAGAAGAAACAGCGCTGATTGAAAGCCTTGAAGGCAACAAAGGACAACCGCGCCTGAAACCTCCATTTCCTGCGAATGTCGGTGTATGGGGATGCCCATCGACGGTTAACAACGTGGAAAGTATTGCGGTCGCTCCGGAAATTCTTCGTCGCGGTGAAGGCTGGTTTTCGGGCTTGGGTCGACCGAATAATACAGGTACAAAACTTTTCTGCATTTCAGGACATGTGAACAAACCCTGCAATGTTGAAGAAGAAATGGGCATACCTCTAAAAGATTTAATTGAGAAACATGCCGGCGGTGTCCGTGGTGGCTGGGATAACTTGCTGGCGATTATCCCGGGCGGTTCCTCAGTTCCGCTTTTGACGAAAGAGATCTGCGATACGGTTCTCATGGATTTCGACAGCTTGCGTGACGTGCAAAGTGGTTTGGGAACAGCTGCTGTCATCGTCATGGACAAGTCTACGGATGTTATTCGCGCCATTGAACGGCTCTCGCATTTCTATAAGCACGAAAGCTGTGGTCAATGCACGCCGTGCCGTGAGGGCACAGGCTGGATGTGGCGCGTCATGCAACGTTTGGTATCAGGCGACGCTGAAATTGAAGAAATCGACATGTTGATCAACATATCAAAACGGATAGAAGGGCATACCATTTGTGCTCTTGGGGATGCGGCTGCGTGGCCGATACAGGGTCTGGTACGTCATTTCCGTCCGGTTATCGAAGAACGAATTAAATCACGGAAGGCCGACAAGGCAGCCTAAGGGGTGCCTCGCACGGGGAGCGAAGAATGCCGACACTTAACGTAGATGGTGTAGAAGTTACTGTCGATCCGGGGACAACGGTTCTGCAGGCCTGTGAAGAGGCCGGAGCTGAAATTCCGCGTTTTTGCTATCATGAACGGCTGTCCATTGCGGGAAATTGCCGGATGTGTCTGGTTGAAATGGAAAAGGCCCCGAAATTGATAGCTTCTTGCGCGATGCCAGCAGCCGATGGAATGGTTATCCATACCAATTCAGAGATTGTGAAGCAGGGCCGTGAAGGGGCTATGGAGTTTCTTCTGATCAATCACCCCTTAGATTGCCCAATTTGTGATCAAGGCGGAGAGTGCGATTTGCAGGATCAATCCATGGCGTATGGATCAGGCAGCAGTCGTTATGACGAATTGAAGCGAGCGGTCGCTGAAAAAAATATGGGGCCATTGATCAAAACAACAATGACCCGCTGTATTCACTGTACGCGCTGTGTGCGTTTCGCGACGGAAGTGGCAGGTGTCGACGATCTTGGTGCCCTGAATCGCGGCGAGAATATGGAAATCTCAACCTATCTTGAACAGGCGCTTGATAGTGAATTATCCGGGAATATCATTGACTTATGCCCAGTTGGTGCGTTGACGTCCAAGCCTTACGCCTTTACAGCGCGTCCGTGGGAGCTCAGCAAGACCGAGAGTATCGATGTTCTGGACGCGGTTGGCGCGAATATTCGCATTGATAGCCGTGGGCAGGAAGTCATGCGGATTTTACCGCGGCTTCATGAAGATGTGAATGAAGAATGGCTGTCCGATCGGTCACGCTTTTCTTACGATGGTTTGAAAGCCCAACGGCTTGATACGCCTTATGTACGTAAAGACGGAAAATTGGTCGCTGTTGGCTGGTCGGAAGCTTTTGATGCGATCGCCGAAAAGCTGGAAGGCGTTGATGGGTCGAAAATTGGGGCAATTGCCGGAGATATGGTTTGCGCCGAAAGCCAGAAAGCTCTGAAAGATCTGATAGACTTACTCGGCTCTCCCAATTTGGATTGTCGTCAGGATGGCGCCGCGTTAACGACAGAAACGCGGAGTAATTATCTTTTTAATTCAGGAATTGCCGGAATTGAAGACGCGGACGCTTTGCTGATTGTCGGGAGTAATCCTCGTCATGAAGCTGCCCTGATTAATGCCCGCATCCGTAAACGCTGGAAAATGGGAAATTTTCCGATTGCCCTGATCGGTGAGCAAGTAGATCTTGGATATGACCATGAATATCTTGGCGCCGGTCCTGCAACCTTAAAGGATGTGGCAGACGGGAATAGCTCATTTGCCGATATTTTGAAAAAAGCCGAACGGCCAATGATTATTATCGGGCAGGGCGCACTTGCGCGGACCGATGGGGCGGCAGTTGTTGATCTTGCTCGTAAGATTTCGACGGAATTTGGACTGGTGTCGGAAAACTGGAATGGCTTTAATGTCCTTCATACGGCGGCTGGTCGTGTTGCCGGACTGGATCTTGGGTTGGTACCAGGCGAAAACGGCCAAGATACAGCTTCAATGCTCGCAGGTTCAATGGATGTCCTGTTCTTGTTGGCTGCTGATGAAATAGATACGTCAAAACTTGGAAACAGCTTTGTTGTCTATCAGGGTAGCCATGGGGATATCGGTGCGGCGGCAGCCGACGTAATTTTGCCTGGCGCTGCATATACGGAAAAAGATGCGATATGGGTCAATACGGAAGGGCGTCCTCAGCTGGGCCGGCGGGCAATCTTTCCACCGGGAGACGCCAAAGAGGACTGGACGATCCTACGCGCACTTTCTGAAAGACTGGGGAAAACCCTGCCCTATAATTCGCTGCAGGAGTTGCGGACGAAAATGGTAGAGGCGGCGCCGCATCTAGCAGATATCGATGTTATCGCAAAAGCCCCTTGGGGTGAACATACCGCAGGCGGATCGGTGGAAGAGACAAGCTTCGTTAATCCCATCACGGATTATTATCTGACCAATGTAATTTCAAGATCCAGTAAGATCATGGCGGAATGCAGTGGCACTTTTTCTCAGGTAAAGGTTGAGGGAACTGGTACAAATGGCTGAACTTTGGGATATATACCTTCTTCCGGCCTTGATTATTATCGGCTATATTTTGCTGATTGTGGTCCCGTTGTTGGTCGCCGTTGCGTACCTGACTCTTTATGAACGTAAGGTCATGGCGGTGATGCAGCTGCGCAAGGGGCCGAATGTCGTCGGACCGTTTGGCTTATTGCAGCCCCTTGCCGACGGTGCAAAACTTTTCTTCAAGGAAACGGTCGTTCCCTCCGGCGCCAATAAAACCCTTTTCTTATTGGCACCGATGGTGACTTTCATTTTGAGTTTGATAGCTTGGGCCGTCATACCTTTTGATGAGAATATGGTGCTGGCAAACATCAACGTTGGTGGTTTGTACCTGTTTGCAATTTCCTCGCTCGGGGTTTACGGCATTATCGTTGCTGGCTGGGCCTCGAATTCAAGATATCCGTTCCTGGGGGCGCTCCGCTCTGCGGCGCAAATGGTTTCATATGAAGTGTCCATTGGGTTTGTGATCGTTACCGTATTGCTTTGTGCAGGTACATTGAACTTGTCCGGTATCGTGCTGGCGCAAAAAGGTGATTTGGGAATGTTCAGCTGGTATTTCGTACCGCTATTTCCAATGTTCATCATCTTTTTCATCTCCATTTTGGCAGAAACAAATCGTCATCCGTTCGATTTGCCGGAAGCGGAAGCTGAGTTGGTTGCCGGATATCAAACAGAATATTCCTCCATGGCATTTGCGCTCTTCTTCCTGGGTGAATATGCGAATATGATCTTGATGAGTGCAATTTGTACCATTTTGTTTCTCGGGGGATGGTTGCCGCCAGCAGATATTGCGATTTTCACCTGGATACCGGGGATTATCTGGTTCGGGATTAAAATCGCCATTTTGCTGTTTGTGTTCATTTGGGTCCGGGCGACATTGCCTCGCTACCGGTATGATCAGTTGATGCGGTTGGGATGGAAAGTATTTTTACCCTTCTCCTTGTTATGGGTCGTGGTAACAGCGGGTTTCTTGGTCTATTTCGACAAGATACCGGCATAAGAAAAGTAAGTTTACGGGATATGGTTGCCGATAGGGCAACGACAAAAGAATTGGAATAGGTAAAAGGCTGTTTCACTATGGGTTACATTGATAAACAAGCGCGAAGTCTGCTGCTGACGGAGATTGTTACCGGTCTGGCGACAACCTTTCGTTACATGTTCAAGACCAAAGCGACCATCAATTACCCTTATGAAAAAGGGCCATTGAGCCCGCGCTTTCGGGGTGAACATGTCTTGCGACGCTATCCCAATGGGGAAGAGCGTTGTATTGCCTGCAAACTTTGTGAAGCGGCGTGTCCGGCACTTGCCATTACTATTGAAGCCGAACCACGTGGTGATGATAGCAGCCGCCGGACGACCCGATATGATATTGATATGACGAAATGCATTTATTGTGGATTTTGTCAGGAAGCCTGTCCCGTTGATGCCATTGTGCAGGGACCGAATTTCGAATTTGCGACTGAAACTCGAGAAGAGCTTTTTTACGATAAAGCGAAACTACTTGATAACGGTGATCGCTGGGAGCAAGAGATTGCTCAGAACCTCGTTGCTGACGCGCCTTATAGATAATTGAGAATTGTGATTGTGAAGCCCATGCTGAAACAGAATTTAAACTTTGTAGAAGGAAAGACGCGATGATTATTGCGACGATCTCTTTTTACGTGTTTGCGGCGATGACCATCGCGTCCGCCTTCATGGTTATATCAGCCAAGAACCCGGTCCATTCCGTTCTTTATTTGATCCTTGCGTTCTTTAATTCTGCGGCATTGTTCGTCTTGCTGGGTGCTGAATTTCTGGCAATGATCCTGATTGTTGTTTATGTGGGGGCGGTCGCCGTATTATTCCTGTTTGTTGTTATGATGCTCGACATTAATTTTGCCGAACTTCGTCAAGGTTTTCTGCAGTATCTGCCTATTGGTGGTCTGGTCGGAATAATCCTGCTGATCGAACTTATTCTCGTGGTGAGTGGCTGGGTGTTATCGCCGGATGCGATCATGGTCGGAAAGCTGGCAGCACCTGTTGTTGAAGGCGTGACGAATACAGAGCAGTTGGGGCAAGTGATCTATACCCAATACGCCTATTTATTCCAGATTGCCGGCATGATCCTGCTGGTTGCGATGATTGGCGCGATTGTCTTGACCCATCGGCAGCGGCCGGGTGTCAAGAAACAGGTTATCGCGACGCAGGTTTATCGGACTCGTGAAGAATCGATGGAAGTCCGTAAAGTTGAACCAGGACAGGGAGTGTAGGGGGAACGCATGGAAATTGGTCTCGCACATTACCTGACAGTTTCGGCTATTTTGCTGACGTTGGGTATATTCGGCATATTCCTGAACCGGAAGAATGTCATCGTTATTTTGATGTCTGTTGAGTTAATGCTACTCGCCGTGAATATTAATCTTGTCGCGTTTTCATCGTTTCTAGGTGATCTCGTAGGTCAGGTGTTCGCACTCTTTGTGTTGACGGTCGCTGCTGGTGAAGCGGCAATTGGCTTGGCAATACTTGTCGTTTATTTCCGAAATCGCGGGACTATCGCGGTTGAGGACATTCATCACATGAAGGGTTAACGCGAAAATCATGATGTACGTCCTCATTGTTTTCTTACCGCTCCTCGCAGCATTGATTGCCGGCTTGTTTGGCCGTTTCATCGGTGATAGAGGGAGCGAATTGATAACCTCCGGTGCGGTGATTATCAGTGCAATCCTGTCATGGGTATCGCTCTATCAGGTTGCCTTTAACCAGTCACCTGAGATGGTCGAACTCTTTACCTGGATCTCTTCAGGTAGTTTCGATGTCTCTTGGGCTCTAAAGATTGATAGTTTGACAGCTGTCATGCTGGTGGTGGTCAATACTGTTTCGGCTGTTGTTCATGTATACTCCATTGGCTATATGGCCCACGATCCGCACAGACAGCGGTTTATGGCATATTTGTCGCTGTTCACCTTCGCTATGTTGATGCTCGTTACGTCTGACAACTTTGTTCAGCTGTATTTCGGCTGGGAAGGCGTCGGGCTGGCCAGCTACCTCCTCATTGGGTTCTGGTACAAGAAACCATCTGCCAATGCTGCTGCAATCAAGGCGTTTGTTGTCAACCGAGTGGGTGATTTTGGTTTTGCCCTTGGAATCATGGCCATTTATCTGGTCTTTGATTCTGTAAGCTTCAGTGAAGTTTTCGCTGCTGTTCCCGATCAAGTTGGAAAGTCTTTTGAATTCCTCGGGTATCAAGTTGATATCCTCACGACGATCTGCCTTTTGCTGTTTGTCGGCGCCATGGGCAAATCGGCGCAAATCGGATTACATACCTGGCTGCCGGATGCCATGGAAGGCCCCACACCTGTTTCCGCATTGATCCATGCGGCGACCATGGTGACCGCAGGGGTGTTTATGGTCGCCCGCTGCTCACCAATCTTTGAATATTCGCCAACAGCGTTGATGGTCGTCACCATTGTCGGTGGGACAACCTGCTTCTTTGCAGCCACAATCGGATTGGTTCAAAACGATATCAAGCGGGTGATTGCTTACTCAACCTGTTCGCAACTAGGTTATATGTTCTTTGCACTTGGCATCGGTGCTTATCCCGTTGCTATTTTCCATCTCTTCACGCATGCCTTCTTCAAGGCACTTCTGTTCTTAGGCTCTGGTTCCGTTATCCATGCCGTAGGTGATGAGCAGGATATGCGAAAGATGGGGGGGTTGGCGCCGCATATTAAAATTACCTACGCGATGATGTGGATTGGATCATTGGCTCTAGCGGGGATACCCTTCTTTGCAGGCTATTATTCCAAAGACCTTATTATTGAAAGTGCTTATGCCGCGGGAACGAGCGCAGGAATGTATGCTTTCTGGGCTGGTGTGGCCGCGGCCGCCTTGACCGCCTTTTATTCTGGTCGCCTCATCTTCATGACATTCCATGGCAAGCCGCGCGCGCCAAAAGAAGTTATGGCGCATATCCATGAAAGCTCACCGGTAATGCTTATTCCTCTGGGCGTGCTTGCCTTGGGCGCGGTTTTTGCGGGAATGCTTTTTGTCGGACCTATGACTGGGGAAAACTACAAGGATTTCTGGGGAGATTCCATTCTTCTTCTGGAAAACAGTCGATCCATGTTTGACGCGCATCATGTGCCGATGTGGGTTATTTTACTCCCGCTTGTCGTCGCAGTTGGCGGTTTCCTGCTGACAGTTCAAATGTATATTCGACGTACTGATATTCCGGTTACCTTGGCGAAAACCCATTCCGCTTTGTACCAGTTCCTGCTCAATAAATGGTATTTTGACGAGCTGTATGACTTCTTGTTTGTACGCCCGGCCAAACGGATCGGTTCTTTCCTCTGGACCTTTGGCGACGGGAAAATCATTGATGGTCTCGGGCCTGACGGGATTTCCGCGCGAGTGGTTGCATTGGCGCAGCGGGCGTCGCAGCTGCAAAGCGGTTACGTTTATCATTATGCGTTTGCCATGTTATTAGGTGTGGCAGCGTTCGTTTCTTATTTCTTCTTCGCGGGTGGACACTAAGTCATGCTTGATTGGCCAATCTTATCAACGGTGACATTTCTGCCTCTTGTCGGGGTGTTGCTGATCCTGTTGACGAATGGGAAGGAAGAGTCTTCTGCGCGTAACGCCCGTTGGGTAGCGATCTGGACGACGTTGTTCACCTTCATTGTATCCTTGTTCATCTGGATCAATTTTGATAACAGCACAGCAGCTTTTCAGTTCGTTGAAAAGGACGATTGGCTCGGTGGCGGTATCAATTACCACATGGGTGTTGATGGCATCTCCATGCTGTTTATTATCCTGACCACCTTCTTGATGCCGCTTTGCATTTTGGCAAGTTGGGAAGCGATTACAGTCCGAGTTCGGGAATATATGATTGCCTTCCTGATCATGGAAACACTGATGATCGGTGTTTTCTGTGCACTGGACATGGTGTTGTTCTATTTGTTCTTTGAAGCGGGCCTTATCCCGATGTTCCTGATTATCGGGATCTGGGGTGGTGCACAACGGGTCTATGCCAGCTTTAAGTTCTTCCTCTACACGTTAATCGGGTCCGTTCTGATGTTGGCGGCGATGATTGCCATGTACTTAATCGCCGGTACCACTGATATTCCGACATTACTTGCCTATGATTTCGATATCAGCTTGCAATATTGGCTGTGGCTGGCGTTTTTTGCCTCCTTCGCGGTGAAGGTTCCAATGTGGCCGGTCCATACCTGGCTACCCGATGCCCACGTGCAGGCGCCGACAGCCGGTTCAGTGATCCTTGCGGGTGTTTTACTGAAAATGGGTGGATATGGATTTTTACGTTTCTCAATTCCGATGTTTCCGGCGGCCTCAGATTACTTCACCCCATTGGTTTTTGGCCTGAGTATTGTTGCGATTATCTATACGTCACTGGTTGCCCTTGTTCAAAAAGATATGAAGAAGCTGATTGCTTATTCCTCTGTGGCGCATATGGGTTTTATTACCATCGGTATTTTTACCTTTACGTCGCAAGGCCTGGAAGGCGGGATCCTGCAAATGCTGAGCCACGGGATCGTATCCGGTGCGCTCTTCTTGTGCGTAGGGGTAATATATGACCGTATCCACACGCGGGAAATTGCCCGCTACGGCGGTCTTGTTCATCGTATGCCGCGCTACGCCGTCATTTTTATGGTTTTCACCATGGCGACTATAGGATTACCGGGAACCAGCGGTTTCGTCGGCGAATTCCTTATCCTTGTCGGTGCCTATCAAGTCAGCTCCTTTGTTGCCTTTTTTGCCACCATCGGGGTGATACTAGGGGCGGCATATAGTTTGTGGCTCTATAGGCGGGTTGTTTTTGGTGAGCTCGTCAAAGACGACCTGAAAAATATAATGGATGTGGGTAAGCGGGAAATCGCAATTTTCGCCCCGCTTGTTGTCATTGCACTTTGGATGGGGATTTATCCTGCACCATTCCTGGACGTCATGCATGCTTCCGTCACGAATTTGATGGATCAGCACCAGGCTGCAATGGACGCAACCAAATCAATTCTAAACGCGGCTAAGTAGGTAGGTTCTGAGATATGGTTATGCCTGATTTTTCAATCGCACTTGCGGAAATATTCTTAGCCTGTGCCGCTATGACTTTATTGATGATTGGTGCTTTTCGCGGCAACAATTCAACGACACTTGTATCCTGGCTGGCAGTTGTCTCCCTCATCGTTGCGGCTCTAATGATCCAGTATGAAGCGCGGGAGACCTTTGTTACCTTTAATGGCCTGTACAGGGACGATGCCTTTGGCGTCTTTATGAAAACGCTTTGTCTGGGCGCTTCGGCCCTTGCCATTATCATGTCGCTTGATTTTAACAAGCGAGAGAAACTGGATCGTTTTGAATTTCCGATCCTGATTGTCATCGCCACATTGGGGATGATGGTGATGATATCAGCCAATGATCTCATGTCACTTTATCTGGGTATCGAGTTGATGAGCCTGTCGCTTTATGTGACCGCGGCCTTCCGGCGTGACAGTGTACGATCGACGGAAGCGGGCCTGAAGTATTTTGTGCTTGGCGCCCTTTCGTCTGGGATGCTGTTATATGGTGCCTCACTTATCTATGGTTTTACAGGCACTACAAATTTCGATTTGTTGGCACAAATATTTACGACCGGTGAGGCTCATTCAGAAATTGGTTTGTTAATTGGTCTCGTCTTCCTGATTGCGGGACTGGCGTTTAAAGTATCAGCCGTCCCATTTCATATGTGGGCACCGGACGTCTATGAGGGTGTTCCAACACCTGTAACCGCGTTTTTTGCGGCAGCCCCTAAAGTTGCGGCAATTGCTTTGTTTCTGCGCGTCTTCATCACGCCGTTTGGTGAGCTGGTAGATCAATGGCAACAGATTATTGTCTTTATTTCAATTGCCTCAATGGTGCTTGGTGCTTTTGCTGCGATCAATCAGAAAAACATTAAGCGCCTGATGGCCTATTCTTCAATTGGTCATATTGGCTATGCCCTTGTCGGGCTGGCAGCCGGAACAGAAGAAGGTGTCCGCGGCGTCCTGATTTACATGACCATATATGTGATTATGAATATCGGAACCTTCGCCTGCATTTTGTCGATGCGTCAACGAGATGGCATGGTTGAAGATATTTCGGAACTTTCCGGTCTGAGCAAGAGCCGTCCGTGGATGGCCTTTTTCTTATTGGTGTTCATGTTCAGTCTCGCGGGTGTTCCTCCGCTGGCCGGCTTCTTCGGCAAGTTTTACATATTTGTTGCTGCCATTAATGCTGGTTTGGTCCCCTTGGCAGTTATTGGACTGGTAACATCTGTGGTCGGGGCTGTTTATTATCTTCGCATCGTTAAAATCATGTATTTCGATGACGAAGCGGAAGGCTTTGAGCCCACGAGCCGGACATTATCCGTCATCATGACATTATCTGCGATCTTTGTTGCTTTCTTTGTGATATTCCCGGGACCCTTGCTAGACGGTGCTAAAGCCGCGGCGGCTGTTCTCTTTTCGTGATGTCAGTTGGCGGCGGCCTAAACTTACCTCCGTTCTTTGATGTTTCGGTTTTCGAGACAATTGGCAGCACGAATAGTGAAGCCAGAAGACTAGCAGAAGAAGGGAAAATTGAAGGGCAGGTTGTCTGGTCCAAACGCCAGGAACAAGGCGTCGGACGGCGCGGCCGAGGCTGGTCAAGCCCAACTGGAAATCTTTATTGCTCGCTTTTACTCCGTCCGGAATGCGATCCTCTGGCGGGTGCCCGACTTTCCTTTCTGATCGCGGTCGCATTGCAAAAAGCCATTGCTGCGGAATTGCCAACTGGATCTGATGTCAAAGTCAAATGGCCCAATGATGTTCTTATCAAGGGTCGTAAAACATCTGGAATTTTGCTCGAAAGCAAAACACGTGCTGACGGCAAACTAGATTATGTTATCGTTGGTACGGGCGTGAATGTGGTTTCCTTTCCCGAAATCACCGACGGATTGCCCGCTACATCATTAAAATATCACGGGGCCCATCCCAAACTTGAAACGTTGCTGTCCGCCTATCTTCACAATTTTCTTGAGTTATATATGAAATGGAAGCAAGCCGGGTTTGCCCCAATTCGCCAGGAATGGCTGGAAAGAGCTGTTGGAATTGGTCAACGGATTACTGTCAAATTGAATGATCAGACGCTGATCGGCATCTTCTCCAATTTGAATGCGGATGGCGCCCTTATTCTTCGCTTGGACTCGGGCGAAGAAAAGCTGATAACTGCGGGAGAAGTGTTTATAGTCCCGTGAAAGTAGGGATAGGAGTTAGAGATGTTACTGGCAGTGGACGTTGGAAACACAAATATTACCTGCGCGGCATATAGTGGCCGTGAATTGGTGAACGAGTGGCGGATAGCAACTTCCAGCTCTCGAACGGCGGAAGAGTACGGTGTCTGGCTTAGTCAGGCTATGGCACTTGACGGTCTGGTGCTGAATGAAATCAAGAATGTTATTGTTGCCACTGTTGTTCCTGAGGCAACTTTTAATATAAAGGGTTTCTGCAGACGGTATTTTGGCGTTTCACCAATGGTCATCGGAGAAGAAGGCGTAGATCTTGGCATGAAGCCGCTGATCGACAATCCGAAGGAAGCAGGTGCGGACCGGTTGGTAAACGCGGTCGGTGCCCATGTAATTTATGGCGGACCGTTAGTGGTGATTGATTTCGGCACGGCAACAAATTTTGATGTTGTTGACGGTGAGGGGAACTATATCGGCGGCGTAATTGCGCCGGGTGTCAATTTAAGCCTCGATGCCTTGCATAAAGCTGCGGCGAAATTACCTCGTATTGCCATTGACCGGCCGGAACGTGTGATCGGAAAAAACACGGTGGAGTGCATGCAGGCCGGTATCTATTACGGTTATTTGGCGATGACCGAAGGGTTGATTACGCGCATCCGTGAAGAATATGGGGAAGATATTAAAACGGTGGCAACAGGTGGTTTGGCGCCTTTGTATTACAAAGGAACGGACATAATTGATCATGTGGACGGCGATTTAACGCTAACCGGCCTGGTCGAAATTTTTTACAGGAATAACTAAACCAACCAATGAATGATTTTAAAGGTGATCTGAAAGACTCTCTCGTATTCTTACCCTTGGGTGGAAGTGGAGAGATCGGCATGAACCTAAATTTATATTGCTGCAATGGCAAATGGTTGATGGTTGACTGCGGTATATCCTTTGCGGATGATCGCGCTCCTGGTATTGACGTGATTGTTCCTGATGCCGCCTGGATTGCGGAAAGAAAAGACGATCTTCTGGCAATCATTGTTACCCATGCTCATGAAGATCATGTTGGTGCTGTTGCCCGTCTCTGGCCGTCATTTCAGTGCCCGGTATATACCAGCCCGTTTACGGCAGAGATTCTCTCATTGAAATTGGCGGAAGAGGGTCTGGAGAAAGAAGTTGAAGTTAATGTCATTGCGGCAGGAAGTTCCATGTCGATCGGCGAATTCCACATAGATTTTGTTGACCTGACCCATTCAATACCGGAAATGCAGGCACTGATGATTACGACGCCTTATGGCCGCGTCCTTCATAGTGGAGATTGGAAGTTGGATCCCGATCCTGTTGTTGGTCCGGCCAGTAATCTGACAAAAATGGCCGCTGTATCGGAGCAGGGCGTTCTCGCCATGATTTGCGATTCAACCAATGTATTCAAAGAAGGGGTATCCGGATCGGAGCTGGATGTTCAGGCAAGCCTCGATAAACTGTTGGGTAACATAACAACCGGTCGTGTTGCGGTGACAACATTTGCGTCTAATATCGCCCGGTTGATGACGATTGCCAGTGTGGCAGAACGCCATGACAGACATGTGGTGCTCGTGGGCCGGTCGTTGCATCGAATGACACAGGCGGCTAAAAAAGCCGGCTATCTCAATGATTTACCGTCTTTTCTTGATGAGAAAGACGCAGGACATATCCCGAGGGACAAAATTCTGCTTTTGTGCACGGGAAGCCAAGGAGAACCCCGTGGGGCAATGGCGAGAATAGCGCGCGATGAGCATTCCCATATTTCACTTTCTTCCGGTGATACGGTGATTTTTTCATCTAAAGTTATTCCAGGAAATGAGAAAACTCTCTATGCCTTGCACAATAAATTGACGGAGTCCGGTGTTAATGTCATTACGGAAGCGGATGAATTTGTTCATGTTTCCGGTCATCCCGCGCGGGCTGAATTGACGGACATGTATAATATTGTAAAACCAGAAATTGCCGTACCAGTGCATGGTGAAGCTCGCCATATAAGGGCCCACTGTGATCTTGCACTGTCTTTAGGTGTTAAGACCGCTATTGAAATTACCAATGGTAATTTGTTGAAGTTGGCACCTGGGAATGCTGAGATTATCGGATCAGTGCCCTCCGGCCGTTTTGCAGTAGATGCTGGCGGACTAACGGCGCTAGACGGTGATTTTCTAAGCACTCGCCGCCGGCTCGTCTATAATGGCGCAATCAGCGGCATTGTCATCGTCAATGAAGAGGGCAAAATAACGGAAGACCCGGAAATTCGCTTGCGCGGCGTTGTAGATGAAAGTCTTTTTCCAACATTACAAGCAGACTTGCGTCAGGAAATATTCTCGAAACATGCTAAACTTACGAAAAAGCAACGCCTGTCTGATGGTGATGTGGAAGAGTCAGCGCGACAGGCGGTACGCCGCGTTTTCAGAAGAATTGCAAGGCGCAGACCGATTACGGATATTTATGTGATTAGATTTGAAGATGAATAGGAAAGAATAAGAATATGATAGGACGGTTAAATCATGTGGCTATCGCGGTGCCGGATTTGGAAGCGGCAGCTGCGATATACAGAGATACATTGGGGGCGACTGTAAGTGCGCCGCAAGATGAGCCTGATAATGGTGTAACGGTCGTGTTTGTTGAGTTGGACAATACTAAAATTGAATTGTTGTATCCCTTGGGTGAAAATTCACCTATTGCCGGATTTCTCGAAAAAAACACCTCCGGTGGTATGCATCACGTTTGTTATGAGGTGGAAGATATCATTGCTGCGCGCGATCAATTGGTCGAAAAAGGCGCCCGGATCCTTGGCGACGGTGAACCAAAAATTGGCGCTCACAAGAAACCTGTTTTATTCTTACATCCCAAGGACTTCTCGGGAACACTTGTCGAGCTAGAGCAAGTATAAAAGGGGGAATTTTATGTCCTTTGTCGGTGGAATAGTGATTTTTGTTGTGACCTGGTTACTCGTCCTCTTCATGGTGCTGCCATGGGGGGTGCGGACGCAGGAGGAATCCGATGAAGGCGTGGAACCGGGAACTGTTGAAAGTGCACCTGTTAATCCGCGGATATGGACAAAATTTGCCATAACTACCGGCATTACAGTTTGCCTTTTTGTTATAATTTGGACAATCTTTGAACTCGAACTTATTGATCTCAGGGCATTTTTTCAGAACACGTAACGCGGAGGATTAGAGCTTGATATATTTGAGGATGACAATATTTTCAGCTTTTCTTCTGTTGCCAATTCAGGCCTTTGCAGAAGATGTTGAACTTGAAGTTTCCGAAAAGAACTGCTCGCGCATTACGAAATACGTCGCGGAGCAAGATGTAAACTTTAAGCCTGGCGTCGATGTTCATGGAAAAGCGGTTGTACCAGCTGATCTTAATGGCCAACAAGTCAAAATACCGGACACAATTTTTATAAATTTAGCATTGCCTTTCAAAGACTTGCTAAATAATTATAATCCCAAACTTAAAAATGCTGAAGTATATGTCGGACTGATTGAATACAACATCAGTAGTGGTAAAATGCTGTATAATGGGCAAGAACTCTCTGATCCGGCGTTAAACGCAATTGCTCAGGAATGCCAGAAAAGATATCAATAGCTGGCATTTCCTTGCAATCTGCTGGAATCCCGTTAAAAGTCTGGAAAATGCTTCGCCAGTAACCTATCTGAGGCTATGCCCTCGCGTACAACAGTTTTAAGGCTTTACCCATGCGCCTATCGCAGTTCTTTTTACCAACTCTGAAAGAAGATCCCAAGGAAGCGCAGATTGTGTCGCATCGGTTGATGTTACGCGCGGGAATGATTCAGCAATCCTCTGCGGGTATTTATTCCTGGCTACCACTAGGCCATCGCGTTTTAAAAAACATTGAGAATATTGTCCGTGAAGAGCAAAATCGCGCCGGAGCGTTGGAAATTTTAATGCCCACGCTGCAGCCTGCAGATTTGTGGCGTGAATCCGGCCGGTATGATGATTACGGTAAAGAAATGCTGCGGATTACGGATCGCCATGACCGGGATATGTTATATGGCCCGACCAATGAAGAGCAGGTTACGGATATTTTTCGCTCCCATGTAAAAAGCTATAAGAACCTGCCGCTAAATCTCTACCATATCCAGTGGAAGTTTCGGGATGAGGTTCGTCCTAGATTTGGCATAATGCGCGGTCGCGAGTTCCTGATGAAGGATGCTTATTCCTTTGATCTGGATTACGAAGGCGCAAAGATAGCTTACAACAATATGTTCGTTGCTTATTTAAAAACATTCGCACGACTTGGCGTGAAAGCAATTCCTCTTCGTGCGGATACGGGCCCTATCGGCGGAGATTTGTCCCACGAATTCATTGTGTTGGCGGATACCGGTGAAAGTGAAGTTTTCTATCATAAGGACTTGCTGGGCTTGAAAACGCCCGCCGAGGCAACATACTCACCAGATCAATTGCAATCCATTGTCGACGAATGGACGGGGTATTATGCGGCAGCTGATGACATGCATGACGCCGCGACTTGTGATATCGCTGAAGATGATTTGGTAACCCGTCGTGGTATCGAAGTGGGCCACATTTTCCATTTCGGAGATAAATATTCGAAAGCCATGGGCGCCTCCGTTGCAGGCCCCGATGGGAAAGACACATTGGTCTCAATGGGGTCTTACGGAATTGGTGTATCCCGTCTCGTTGGCGGGATCATTGAAGCAAGCCACGATGAAAACGGTATAATTTGGCCTGCTTCAGTGGCACCATTTGATGTCGGACTGATAAACCTGAAAAGTGGCGACGACGCCTGTGACGCGGCATGCACGGAATTTTACGGGAAACTCACCAATGCAGGTGTCGATGTATTGTATGATGATACGTCCGGGCGAGCCGGTGAGAAATTTGCAAAAATGGATCTTATCGGTCTGCCCTGGCAAGCAATAATTGGCCCGCGGGGAGTGAAGTCAGGGGTTGTCGAGATTAAAAATAGAACCACTGGCGAAAAACAAGAACTCTCCCTTGATGACGCATTACAACTGCTGGTGGGCTAATCTCTGTGTTTTCCCGATTTGAATGGACAATGGCACTTCGGTATCTAAGAGCCCGTCGGCAAGAGGGTTTTATTTCGGTTATTGCGTTATTCTCTTTCTTGGGCATCGGCCTCGGTGTTGCGACATTGATCATCGTAATGTCCGTTATGAACGGTTTTCGAGCCGAGCTACTTGATAGAATACTCGGACTGAACGGTCATTACGAAATAAAGGCACCGGAAGAAACACCGCTTGTTGATTTTGATGGCGTTATTACCCGCCTGCAAAATGTTCCCGAGGTTGTGCGTGTAGTGCCCATCGTTGAAGGCCAGGTCATGGCCTCTGGCAAACAGGCCAGCGGAGCATTAGTGCGCGGAATGTCACCAGAGCAGTTAAATAATCTGGAGGTCTTGTCATCAAATATCATTGATGGATCCCTGGACAGCTTCGACGACAATGAAACTTTGATTATTGGCTATCGGTTGGCGCGGACATTAGGTGTAAGGGCCGGGGATAAATTGAAACTTATTTCCGCACAAGGAACAGCAACCGCTTTCGGGACGATGCCGCGGGTGAAAACCTTTGCCGTTGGAGGGCTGTTTGAGACAGGTATGTATGAATATGACAATGGTTATATTTACATGTCACTCAACGCTGCACAGACATATTTTCGATTGGGAGACGGTGTTACGGCGCTTGAAGTATTTGCCTCTGACCCCGATAGCGCCCTCGAGGCGCGGCGTGAAATCATTAATGCCGTCAATATTAGGGCGTATATTTACGATTGGCAGCAATCGCGGGCGAGCTTCTTCAATGCACTGCAAGTCGAACGAAACGTTATGTTTTTGATCCTGACATTGATCATCGTTGTCGCGGCTTTCAATATAATTTCCAGTCTCATTATGCTGGTCAAAGACAAAGGCAGGGATGTTGCCATCCTGCGCACCATGGGAGCAACGCGCGGAATGATAATGCGGGTATTCTTTATTGCTGGCGCCAGTATTGGTGTTGCCGGCACCGCATTTGGTTTTGCCCTCGGGTTGGGATTCTGTGCAAATATAGATCGTATTAAGGGGCTGATTGAGGGATTGACAGGGGCCGAACTATTTTCGGCCGAGATATATTTCCTGTCCAATTTGCCGGCAAAAATAGATCCCACCGAAGTCACCACTGTTGTCGTGATGGCGCTCGTGCTTTCTTTACTCGCGACGATTTACCCTTCTTGGCGAGCAGCTCGTCTCGATCCTGTAGAGGCGCTTCGTTATGAGTGATGCTGTTTTGAAACTTGTGGATGTTGGGAGGGTGTTTTCCCAAGGTCAGGAAGACCTTCTGGTCCTTGACCATGTCGCTTTAGAAATAGCGCCAGGAGAAATTGTTGCCTTGTTAGGTCAATCCGGATCAGGAAAATCCACCTTGCTTCAGATCGCGGGCTTATTAGAGCCGCCAACTACTGGTTCCGTCTGGATTACCGGAGTTGACTGCAGTAATTCAAATGATAGCAAACGAACCGAAATTAGACGTAATCAAATTGGTTTTGTGTATCAGTTTCACCATTTGCTGCCAGAGTTTTCAGCGATTGAGAACGTCATGATGCCGAACTTGATTGCTGGAATAAACAAAACGATAGCTCGGGAAAAAGCGACATTGTTGCTCTCTCAAATGGGTCTACAAGACAGGTTATCACACCGCCCTGCGAAACTGTCGGGCGGGGAGCAACAACGTGTGGCTATTGCCCGTGCGCTCGCCAATGATCCGGTTCTCTTACTTGCAGACGAACCAACAGGAAATCTCGACGAGCAAACAGCGGAGCTCGTATTTCAACAGTTTCTGGATTTTGTCCGGGATCAAAATGTTGGCGCACTGGTCGCGACGCACAATACGGAATTGGCGGCGCGCATGGATCGGATTGTGCATGTTCGAGACCACCATCTTCTTGAAGAATAATAAATTACTTCCCGATAAATAGTTCTTTTTCTCAGTTTTCTGGGCTTTTTCATCCTCTAAAAAAAATTTTCCGTTTGTTTATTGACAAAAGAACAAAACAAGAACATTATCGTTTCAAACATAAAGGAGCGAATGATGAACATATTCCAGATGATGAAAAACGGATTTGAAACAGCGGCGTTTGGAGGTGCTCTCGGTACAATGTTTTTTTGGGCGGAAATCGTTACGAGTTTTACAAGCTGAAATTAGGTGGTGTTAAAAACCAGGATAGGAAAGTTATCCACAAGAATTTGAGGTAAGGCGCATATGAAGCCCTGACCTGTGGTGAAGGGTGTGCAATAGTGGGACGGCTGAAATCACTACTGGAGAATTTGCCCGTGCCTCAAACAGGGTCTGCACCCGATACTCCTCACAAGTTTGTTCATTTGCGTTTGCATTCGGCGTATTCCCTCTCTGAAGGGGCCGTGCCAGTGAAAGATATTGTTAAGCTGTGCAAGGTGAACAAGATGCCCGCTGCCGCGATAACAGATACTAGCAATATGTTTGGTGCATTGGAGTTTTCACTGGCGATGCAGGGGGGCGGTGTCCAGCCCATTCTAGGATGTCAAATATCGATTACCAGGCGTGATGCGGCAGATAGATCCGGACGGCGACCGGATCCAGATCCAGTCGTTTTATTGGCTCAGAATGAAACGGGATATCACAACCTCCTAAAGCTCACATCCCATGCTTTTCTGAAAACTGATGCAGGTGAAACTGCGCAAGTCGACGTTTCGGTCCTGACCAAGCATGCTGAAGGAATCCTCTGTCTCACCGGCGGCGTGGAAGGCCCCATTGGCCGGCTTCTGGCAAATGATCAATTGGAGGAAGCCGAGCGTTATATTAGTACCCTGCACGATATCTTCAGCAATCGCCTTTATGTGGAAATTCAGCGCCATGGATTGTCCATTGAACGAAAGACGGAGCCGGGTTTCCTGAAATTGGCGTATGATTTGGATATTCCACTAGTTGCGACAAATGAAGTATTTTTCCCCAATAAGGAAATGTACAGCGCCCACGATGCGCTGATATGTATCGCAGATGGGAAATATGTAGGTGATTCTGACCGTGTCAAAAGAACGCCTGAACATTTCTTTAAATCTCAGGCTGAAATGATTTCGCTGTTCGAAGATTTACCCGAAGCCATTCACAATACGATTGTTATAGCCCAGAGATGCGCCGTTGCCGCAAAACGGCACGATCCCATTTTGCCGACCTTTTCTTCCGCGGACGGTCGCGATGAAGCCGCGGAACTTGAGGCCCTTGCGAACAAAGGTCTGCAAATACGGATGGAGAACGAAGTTTTTACGCCCGAAATGTCGGAAGACGAACGTCTCCAGAAAAATACGGAATATTTTGACCGTTTGAACTACGAGATTGGTGTCATTAATGAAATGGGGTTCCCCGGGTACTTCCTCATCGTTTCGGATTTCATTCAATGGTCGAAGGAAAATAATGTCCCGGTGGGGCCGGGGCGTGGCTCGGGTGCCGGCTCCGTTGTCGCTTGGGCATTGACGATCACTGATCTGGACCCATTACGGTTTGGATTGCTGTTCGAGCGTTTTCTCAATCCTGAACGAGTTTCCATGCCGGATTTTGATATCGATTTCTGCCAGGACAAGCGCGAGCAAGTTATCCGTTATGTTCAGGATAAATACGGCCACCAACAAGTCGCCCAAATTATTACTTTCGGTAAGTTACAAGCGAAAGCCGCAATCCGCGACGTTGGACGTGTCCTCCAAATGCCCTATGGCCAGGTCGACAGAATTAGTAAGATGATTCCTGCAAATCCAGCCAATCCTGTCACATTGCAAGAGGCATTGGATACAGAACCCAAGCTTCGTGAGGAGCGGGCCGGTGACCCTGAAGTGGCGCGTCTTATTGAAATTGCTTTGCAGTTGGAAGGGCTGTACCGGCATGCATCCACACATGCGGCGGGGGTTGTCATTGGCGATCGGGAATTGGATGAACTTGTGCCGCTTTATCGGGATCCGCGCTCTGACATGCCGGTGACACAGTTTTCCATGAAGTACGCGGAAGCGGCTGGATTGGTCAAATTTGATTTTCTGGGTTTGAAGACGCTCACTGTATTGGACAGGGCGAAAGATTTATTGGCCAAGCGTAATATTAAAATTGATTACGCCAAGGTCCCGTTGGATGATCCGGCAACTTTTGATTTGCTTTCAACTGGAAATACCATCGGCGTTTTCCAGCTTGAAAGTTCCGGCATGCGCGATATGTTGCGTAAAATGCGTCCCGACGCGTTTGAGGACATCATTGCTATCGTTGCATTGTACCGTCCGGGGCCGATGGAAAATATTCCAACCTATATTCGTCGGAAACATGGGGAAGAAAAGCCGGATTATTTGCATCCACAGCTCAAGTCAGTCTTGGAAGAGACCTATGGTGTCATCATCTATCAGGAACAGGTGATGGAAATCGCTAAGACGTTGGCGGGATATAGCCTTGGAGATGCGGATTTGCTGCGGCGGGCCATGGGTAAGAAAATCCAATCGGAAATGGATGAGCAGCGTTCAATTTTCGCCAAGGGAGCGAAAGAAAAAGGTGTGACGACGAAGGACGCCAGTCATATTTTTGACTTGGTCGCCAAATTTGCTAATTATGGTTTCAATAAATCCCATGCAGCTGCCTATGCGCTTGTCTCTTACCATACGGCGTATTTAAAGGCGAATTACCCGGTCGAGTTCATGGCGGCATCCATGAGCCTGGATTTAAACAATACAGATAAACTGAATATATTCCGGCAGGATCTGGAGAGAATGAAGATCCCGGTACATCCGCCTTGCTTGAATGCGTCAGAAGTTGAATTTTCCGTGGAGTTTGAGGGCGACACTGGCGCTGTGCGCTACGCTTTGGCGGCAGTCAAGAATGTTGGCCGTGAAGCCATGGCAGGTATTATTCGGGACCGCCAGGAAAACGGCCCGTACAAGGATGTCTTCGATTTCTCAAATCGTCTTAATCCAAAGCACATGAATAAACGACAAGCAGAAAACCTTTGTCGGGCGGGGGCGTTTGATACCCTGCTAAGCGACCGGGCCCAGGTATTCGCGTCGATCGAAATGCTGCTTCGGCAAGCACAACAAGCAGAGCAAGAGCGAGATTCAGGTCAAGTAAATCTATTCGGTGGCGCGACGGAAGGCGTTGCAGCGACACCGCTGCTGCCAATTGTATCGCGATGGACAACCATGGAACAGTTGAAGCAGGAATTCGATGCGGTGGGCTTTTATTTGTCGGGTCATCCCTTGGATGCCTGGGCGAAGACGTTGGATAAAGTCGGTGTGCGGGATTCTGCAACCTATATCGCAAGTATGGGTGTATCTGAAAGTGCCGCTAAACTCGCCGGTACAGTAATGGGAAAACGGGAGTTGCGGACACGAAAGGGTAAACCTCTTGCATTCGTCCAGTTATCTGACAGCAGTGGGGCTTATGAAGTAACCATGTTTGCTGAAACATTAGAAAGAAGCCGGGAACTATTGATCGTTGGCCAATCGCTTGTTTTGAATGTGACGGGTAACCTTGATAACGAGCAACCAAGGCTTACAGTTCAGGGTATCCAGCGTCTTGAAACGATGGCCGCCAATATAACGGATGGCGTGCGGATTTTTATGGATGATGATAGACCCATTGAACAACTCGCTTCTGTTTTGAAAGAAGGGGGCAAGGGGCGCGGGCGTGTGGCGATAGTGCTCAATATGGAAGCGGAATCCCGCGAGATTGAAATCGACCTTGCCAGCCATTTTAATATTTCTCCAGAAGTGCGTCAGGCGTTAAAATTCGTGCCGGGAGTTATCGATGTTCATGATATTTAGGGAAAATTGCTGAATCGCGACAAATTGCGTACGTTTTCTCTTGCATTCCCTGATTTAGAGGCGTAATCACCGTCCTGTTAAATTCGCACGTGGGTTCGGGTTTTATTGCGTTGATAATTCCCATCCGGTGTTCGGGCAATGATGCTCAGGACCACTACCCACGGAGGCTCAACCGGAAAAGGAGATAGCAGAATGGCTCTGCCTACTTTTACTATGCGTCAGCTATTGGAAGCTGGTGTACATTTTGGTCATCAATCCCGTCGTTGGAACCCGAAAATGGGTCCCTATATCTTCGGGTCTCGTAACAAAATCCATATTCTCGATCTTCAACAAACGGTACCGTTGTTGTATCAGGCGCTTAAAGTCGTTCGTGATACAGTTGCTGGCGGTGGTCGCGTTTTGTTTGTCGGTACAAAACGCCAGGCTTCAGAAATTGTTGCGGACAGTGCAAAACAATGCGCCCAGTTCTATGTCAATCATCGCTGGCTCGGTGGTATGCTGACAAACTGGAAAACTGTTTCAAACTCGATCAAACAACTTCGTAAGTTGGAAGAACAACTGTCAGGCGATAGCAGTGGATTGACCAAAAAAGAAATTCTGAGAATGACACGCCAACGCGACAAACTTGAGCGCGCATTGGGTGGTATTAAAGAAATGGGCGGTCTGCCTAACGTCATTGTGGTGATCGATACCAATAAGGAAGAGCTTGCTGTTCAGGAAGCTAACAAACTTGGTATTCCAGTTATCGGTATTCTGGATAGTAATTCGAACCCTGATGGCATTACATACCCGATCCCGGGAAATGACGACGCTCTGCGGGCGATTAACTTGTATTGCGATTTATTCAAGCAAGCGGTGATCGACGGTATTTCTGTTGAAATGGCTGATCAGGGGGAAGATCTCGGTGCAGCTGAGACTCCGATCATGGAAGAAGAAATTCCGGCGGAAAAAGCAGCAACTGAAGAAGTAGCGGTGGAAGAAGTTGTTGTCGCGGCTGCCGAGGAGACGGACGCCGTTGAAACGGACGCAAAAGCTTCCTAAGTAATCTTTTGCCCCGAAACCCTAGTGGAGACGGGGCAATTGCCTTTATCACATTCTTATTACGTGAGGACTGAGTTATGGCTGCTATTACAGCTGGACTAGTGAAAGAACTCCGCATCAAGTCAGGTGCGGGCATGATGGATTGTAAAAAAGCGCTGACTGAAACGGACGGCGATGTCGATGCCGCCATTGATTGGTTGCGAACCAAAGGTCTGGCAACAGCAGCCAAGAAATCCGGCCGTGTTGCGGCTGAAGGTCTTGTCGCTGTTGTATCCAGCGGAACATCAGGCGCTGTTGTGGAAGTGAATGCAGAAACGGACTTTGTTGGTCGGAATGAGGATTTTCAAAGCCTTGTGACGAATATTGCGCAAGTAGCTGCTGAAAATGGAAATGATGTCGATACGATTAAAGCAGCCATTTATCCTGGATCTTCAATTACTGTTGAAGAAAAACTAACGTCTGCCATTTCAACAATCGGCGAAAATATGAATTTACGCCGAGCGGAGCGGCTTTCTGTTGAAAGCGGTGTCGTGGCCTCTTACGTTCATAATTCAGTCGCCGACGGATTAGGTAAAATTGGTATTTTGGTCGCATTGCAAAGTGCTGGCGATACGGCTGCCCTTGCGGTTCTTGGCAAACAAATTGCCATGCATGTTGCAGCAACCAGTCCTCAGTCCATCAGTGTAAATGATCTTGATCCGGCGGCAGTCGATCGCGAACGGGCGGTGCTATCGCAGCAGGCACGGGAATCAGGAAAGCCTGAAGAAATTATCAGCAAAATGGTCGAAGGCCGTTTGAGCAAGTTCTACAAAGACGTTGTTTTACTTGAACAAACTTTTGTTGTTGATGGTGAAAATTCGGTAAAAGCAGCAATTGAAATGGTCGCTAAGGAAATTGGCAGCCCGATTGAAGTTTCCGGAATGGTTCGCTACGCAGTTGGCGAAGGCATTGAGAAAGAAGAAACTGATTTTGCCGCAGAAGTAGCCGCAGCAGTCAGCTAAATCCAAGAGCAATCTTGATATGGCGGCCCCGTTCACGAGGCCGCCATATTTTTATGTCCAAATGAGTTAGGTCGGCGGAATTTGAATGATAAATTCGTTCGCCTTTTCAAATTCTACTTTTTCTGTATGCTGTCTTTCCGACGCCAGATTACCAACAGTATTCTTTGGGGAATAAAATGTCGAACACACCTCAGTATCGCCGGGTTTTGCTAAAATGTTCAGGAGAAGCGCTTTTAGGAAATCAGCAATACGGGATTGATGTAGAGACAGTCACCAGAATTGCTGCAGACATAAAAGAAGCCCATGATTTGGGGGTAGAGGTCTGTGTCGTTGTTGGCGGCGGTAACATTTTTCGTGGTGTGTCCGGTACAGCACAAGGTATGGATCGATCAAGTGCTGACTATATGGGAATGATGGCGACAGTTATGAATGCTCTTGCGTTGCAAAACGCAATCGAGCAACAAGGCATGGATAGTCGCGTGCTTTCAGCTATTCCAATGTCAGCTGTTTGTGAACCTTACATCCGCAGAAGGGCAGAGCGACATCTTGAAAAAGGCCGTGTCGTTATTTTTGCCGCCGGTACAGGAAATCCATATTTTACGACGGATACAGCGGCCGCACTTCGCGCGGCCGAGATGAAGTGCAATGCATTACTCAAAGGCACGAATGTTGACGGTGTCTATGACAAAGACCCGCAAAAGCACGACGATGCGACACGGTATGAAACACTGTCTCACCTTGAAGTTCTTGCGCAGGATCTTAAGGTAATGGACGCTGCCGCAATATCGCTTGCTCGGGAAAACAATATTCCTATTCTTGTTTTTTCAATTCAGGAAGAGGGGTCTTTTGCACGGGTGTTGAAAAAAGAAGGTTGTTTCACAGAAGTAATCTAAAGAGTATATAGTCTGCCAGACAAAAAACATTTTATTGAGGAGTGTTCTTCAATAGTGAGGGAGAAGAAATATGGCTGCCGTAAATATGAAAGATCTGGAAAAACGTATGCAAGGCGCACTGGAAGCGTTGAAGCATGAATTCGCCGGATTAAGAACCGGACGCGCTCACGTCAGCTTGCTTGATTCCGTTATGGTCGAGAGCTACGGCGCTCAAATGCCAATTGTTCAAATTGCAACGGTAAGTGCTCCAGAACCCCGCTCTTTATCAGTTCAAGTATGGGATAAAACGAACGTCAAAGCCGCTGAAAAAGGTATTCGAAATGCGGGACTTGGACTTAATCCTGTCGTGGATGGAACGACTGTGCGGGTTCCCATACCGGAACTCACGGAAGAACGGCGGGCGGATCTGGCCAAAGTCGCAGGCACCTATTCGGAAAACGCGAAAATAGCCATCAGAAATGTTCGCCGTCACGGCATGGATGATGTGAAAAAGGCTGAAAAAGATGGAGAATTGTCTAAAGACGAGTTGAAAAAATCTGAAGATGAAATTCAAAAACTAACGGACGACCACGTTGCATCGACGGATAGTCTGCTCAGCGACAAACAAGCGGAAATCATGCAGGTCTGATAAATGGACGCCGCAACCACTCATCAAATTGCCGACTCGAAAGTTCCGACGCATGTTGCCATTATTATGGATGGCAATGGCCGATGGGCTAAAAAAAGAGCTCTGGGTCGTTTAAAAGGCCATGAAAAAGGTGCGGAAGCTGTTCGCGAAGCCTTGAAAGGCTGCGAAGATCTGGGCATTCAATATCTTACTCTTTACGCGTTCTCTTCGGAAAACTGGAACCGGCCCCCTGAAGAAGTTAGCCATCTGATGGGATTGTTTCGGTTTTTTTTCAAAAGAGAATTAAAAGCATTGTTGGAAGCGGGTATTCGCGTCAAATTTATCGGCGATATTCAAAAATTACCTGACGATATTCAACTTCTTGCCAACCAGATTGTGGAAGAAAGCAAGTTAAATACAAAGCTTGTTCTGACAATTGCTCTGAGCTACGGCAGCCAGGCGGAAATTGTTGCAGCAGTTCGAAAAATTGGCGAAAAAATAGAAGCGAGTGAGTTGAAACCTGAGGATATCACAGAAGATTTGATCCATCAGAATTTGGATACTGCGGATATTCCAGATCCTGATTTGCTTATTCGGACGAGTGGTGAGAAAAGATTGAGTAACTTCTTACTTTGGCAAAGCGCCTATACCGAATTAATATTTCTTGATGTACTATGGCCGGATTTTACGAAAAGTGATCTTGAAGAAGCTGTTGCTGAATATGCCGGCCGCTGTCGTCGCTTTGGGGCGCTGTAGTGCCTGATAACAAATATTCTTCGCTTCAATTAAGGGTGATGTCAGCTTGCATTCTGGCACCATTAGCAATTACTGCGCTTTATTTTGGTGGTATTTATTTTGCTGTTTTCTTAGGTTTGGCGTCAATAGCGATGAGCTTTGAATGGTGCAGGGCGTCGTTATCGGCGCGACAAGTGTTTTTTGCATTTACGACGACCGTGACGGTTATAACAGCTCTTTGGTTTTCCTATTATTCTTCTTTGTCTCAAACGGTTACAGTACTTATTTGCGGCGCTGCTGTCATGACGCTTATGGGCTCATTGCTCAAACAAGGTAAAGACTTTTTATGGCTCTTTTTAGGTCCGTTTTGTATTGGTTTGCCGGTCGTATCTCTATTGGTTATCCGTAATATACCAGATGATGGTTTTGCTCTCGCGATTACGTTGTTTTTCGTTATTTGGGCGACGGACATTGGAGCCTATTTCGCAGGAAAAACAATTGGCGGCCCGAAGATCGCTCCGTCTATAAGCCCAAATAAAACATGGGCGGGGCTTATCGGCGGCATGATTGCAGCGATGATTACGGCATATGGTATGGTATATTTCTTGATTAATGCCGATATTGCCCCATTTGGAATACTAATACTTGGGGGTGTTTCCGCAATTCTGGCGCAGGCGGGAGATTTTTCTGAGTCTGCGTGGAAACGAAAATTTGGTATTAAGGATGCGAGTAACCTAATTCCTGGCCATGGAGGCGTTCTTGACCGGCTAGATGGGATTTTATTCGTCGCACCTGGCCTGGTGGTATTGTTGCTCCTTACGAGTGGAAATTAAAATGATCACCAGTATGGGTGTAAAAGAAATCTCGCGAGATCCAAATACCGGCCCCCGGCGAGTCAGTATTTTTGGCGCGACGGGGTCCGTCGGTATCAACACGCTTGAGCTAATAGCGGGTTCAATCGAAAATTATCAAGTAGAAGTCCTGACCGCCAACGAAAATGTTTCCCTCCTCTCTCAACAAGCAAGAGCAGTAGGTGCTAAACTAGCCGTCATAGCCAATGAAGCGTACTATGACCAACTGAAAGACCTGCTTTCTGATACTGAAATTGAAGTGGCCGCGGGGCAGAAGGCGTTGGTTGAAGCCGGATCCCGAGAAGTCGATTGGGTAATGGCGGCAATTGTGGGCGCCGCAGGGTTAGCACCGACCATAGCTGCTATTCAAACCGGTGCTATTGTTGCGCTAGCCAATAAAGAATCTTTGGTTTGCGGTGGATCGCTGGTATTGGACAATGTTCGAAAATACGGTGCCACACTCCTACCTGTCGATAGTGAACATAACGCGATATTTCAAGTTCTTGATTTTAATCAAATCGATAACGTTGAGCGGTTAATTCTAACCGCTTCTGGAGGCCCTTTTCTTGAACTAAGTTATGAAGAAATGAGACTTGTTTCTCGAGAACAGGCTTTGGCCCACCCAAATTGGAATATGGGTGCAAAAATTTCAATTGATAGTGCAACGATGATGAATAAGGGTCTAGAGTTAATAGAAGCCGCTCATCTTTTTCCCATTCCGTCAGATCGGATTGATATTTTGGTTCATCCCCAATCAATCATTCATAGCATGGTCGAGTACAGAGATGGATCTGTCTTGTCTCAAATGGGATCGCCCGATATGAAGACACCAATTTCCTACACACTCGGCTGGCCGGATCGCCATCAATTTTCAGCGGATCGTTTGGATCTTGCAAAAATTGGGTCTTTAACTTTTCTTAATCCAGAACCTATAAGATTCCCGGCATTGAGTTTGGCAAGAAATGCTTTGAAAACTGGAAAATCAGCACCAACGACACTAAATGCAGCTAACGAGGTGGCGGTAAAAGGATTTCTTGACGGAAAACTCGGGTTTTTAGATATTTGTTCCGTGGTCGAAGAAACTTTGCAACATAGTAAGATTATCGAGCTTAATTCTATAGAAGATATAGTTGATATTGATCGATTGGCAAGGGAACATGCTCAGTCGCTCGTTAAACAATTTGCGTAATAAACGATCGGAAAAACGGTAATACACTATGAATTTTCTCATTGATAATTGGATTTATATTCCTGCCTTTGTCGTCGTGATAACGGTTCTCGTTTTCGTTCATGAATATGGTCATTATAAAATTGCCCGCATTTGCGGCGTTAAAGTAGACGAATTTTCGATTGGTTTTGGACCGGAGATATTTGGGAGAGTTGACAAAAACGGATGTCGCTGGAAAGTCGGCTCTATCCCTTTCGGAGGCTATGTCAAATTCCATGGAGACGCGGGTGTCGCAAGCAATGCCTTGAATGATGGTGAGGATATTTCTGAGGAAGAAAAGAAAGTAAGTTTTCATTATAAGCCGCTATATCAACGGGCTGCCGTTGTATTAGCCGGGCCAGCCGCGAATTTTCTTTTTGCTATTGTGGCTCTTGCTATTCTTTTTATGGCATTGGGGCAGGCACAAACACCACCAGTTGCGGGAGAAGTAGTTCCGGACAGCGCAGCAGCGGCAGCAGGTATGGAGCCGGGCGATAGGGTTCTATCTGTTGACGACATTAACATTACCAGTTTCGAGCAACTTCGCCGCACGGTTGTCGTTGGCTTGGATGAACCTCTCCAGATGAAGATAGACCGAGCGGGAAGGACTATTTCGCTCGCAATCAAACCCAAAATTGTAAAGCATGTAGATGCGGACGGGAACATTCAGAAAATCGGGCAACTAGGCATTAAGTCCACAGGGCGTGAGTTCGTAAAACATGGCCCCATAAGTGCGCTTGCAAGCGCAGTCGATCAAACATTGTTTATTACGACAGCGACATTTAAAGGCGTCGGCCAAATGATTAGCGGGACACGTGATGTCGCTGAACTTAGCGGGCCACTCGGTATTCTTAAAATGTCAGGCGATGCTGCTAAACGGGGTGAAGATTTTACGGATAAAGCCTTGTCTTTGTTCAATTTCATGATTTTTGTTTCCGTCAGTCTTGGGCTTATCAATTTGTTTCCGATTCCCATGTTGGATGGAGGACATCTTGTTTTCTACATTTATGAAGCAATTGTCGGGAAACCACTGAACCCCAAAGCAATGGAATATAGCTTTAGAATTGGCTTGTCTCTTGTGCTTATGTTGATGGTTTTTGCAACATGGAACGATATCAACAAACCCTGGGTAAAAGATTTTTTCACGGGCCTGTTTTCCTAACGGCAAAGGTCTGATAAAACATATGCAAATTTAGTCTAAAGGTTTCCTTTCCGGGATTATGAATTTGCGTGTGATTTTATTATTTGCCCTGTTAGCATTAATGACGTTGATGGTAACAGCGACAACTGGATCAGTGGCGCATGCTCAGTCGTCTTCTATCATCTCTGAAATTCGTATTAATGGAAACCAACGAATAGAGGACAGTACAGTAAAATCCTACCTTCTGGTGACAGAGGGGAATCCCTATAACCGGGGGAGGGTCGATAAGTCCTTAAAATCTCTCTTTAACACGGGTCTATTTGCCGATGTTTCTATTCGACAAGAAGGCTCGGTCTTGATTGTAGATGTTGTTGAAAATCCCATAATTAATCGATTGGCTTTTGAGGGAAATCGTACCCTTGAAGATGATGTACTTTCAGCTGAGATTCAGCTCAGGCCACGTATTGTGTACACACGTGCACGTGTCCAGAATGATGTTCAACGCCTGATTACGGTTTACCGGCGGAGTGGTCGGTTCGCCGCTACAGTTGAGCCGAAAGTAATTTTGCTTCCGGAAAATCGCGTTGATTTGGTTTTTGAAATCAACGAAGGGGGGCAGACCGGCATCAAGAAAATCCGCTTTCTTGGTAATAAGACCTTTAGCGACAGCAAACTTTTAAGTCAGATTTCTACGGAAGAAACCCGTTGGTATAATTTTCTTTCGGATTCCGACACATACGATCCTGACCGGCTTACTTTTGATCGGGAATTGCTTCGGAAATTTTACCTGTCGAAAGGGTATGCAGATTTTCGAGTTGTTTCTGCAATAGCGGAACTCACCCCTGATCGTGATGGTTTTTTCATTACATTTGCTGTTGAAGAAGGGCCTAGATATGATTTTGGTAAGATTGAAGTCAAAACTGAAATCAAGGATATTCAACCTGAAATTTTGATGGAGGTTGTCACTACCATTGAAGGTGACACCTACAACGCTGATAAAATTGAAGCAAGTGTCCAGAAACTCAACTTTGAGCTTGGAAAGCTTGGATATGCCTTTGTAAATGTCCGGCCTCAAGTTTCTCGCAATCGTGAAACTCTAACAATTGGGCTGGTCTATGAAATACGGAAAAGCCCGCGGGTCTATGTCGAAAAAATAAATATCACGGGCAACGTTCGGACCCTTGACTACGTTATTCGTCGCGAGTTTGAATTAGCAGAAGGAGATGCCTTTAATACAGCCTTACTGCAAAAATCTCGCTCACGTGTCCGAGGTCTTGATTTCTTCGAAAAAGCGGAAATTTCGCAGGAAGAAGGATCGGCTCCCGATAAAACAATCATTAATGTTGATGTTCAGGAAAAATCGACTGGTGAATTGAGTGTTGGCGCAGGCTTCTCTACATCAGAATCAGTCTCCGCCAATTTACAAATTCGCGAGCGGAATTTATTGGGCAAAGGTCAGGATTTGAAGTTGGCATTTTCTTTTGGCGCCGACAGTCAACAAATTGATCTTGGGTTTACAGAACCATATTTTCTCGATCGTGATTTGAGTGCGGGATTCGATATTTTCACCACAAAACGGGATCTACAGGATGAGAGTGGCTATGATCTTGAAAGGCACGGCATAATACTTCGCACAGGCTTTCCAATTAAGGAAAATATACGTGGGGGGTTTAACTATAGTTTAGTGAACGAAAATATTGATAACTTAACGTCGGATGCTTCGACGGTCATCCAAAAATCAGCAGGAGAATATCTTATTTCCTCCATCGGTTATACTATTACGATAAGTGATCTGGATGATACTTTGTTTCCGACGACAGGCAGCAAATGGGTGTTTGGAAATCGTTTTTCTGGGCTAGGCGGTGACGTACATTCGCTAGAGACGACAGCAAGTTATGTTAGGTTTTTTCCAGTTTACGAAAATGATGTCGTATTTAGCGTTGGGGCGAATGGTGGCTATATATTTGGATTAGGTGAAGATGTTATTATTCTGCAACGCTTTAATGTAGGTGGTCGTAATTTTAGGGGGTTTGAAAATCGGGGCATAGGCCCACGGGATCTAGCGAGTGAGGATGCTTTAGGGGGCAACGTCTACGCCATTGGTACCGCTGAACTCCGTTTCCCTGTTGGGCTACCTCAGGAATACGGTGTACTAGGTCGGACCTTTATGGATGTTGGTACGTTGACTGGTATTGATGATACAGACCCTGGAATTGCTGACAGCGGTAGCATACGTGCTTCTGTTGGGGTCGGATTGAACTGGGTATCGCCTTTTGGGCCGATACAAATTAATGTTGCTTATCCACTTCTGAAAGAGGATTACGATAAAGACGAGATTTTCGCACTCGATTTTGGCACCCGGTTTTAGGAGATCAAAAGATGATAGCAAAAACAGTTCGCACGTTTCTTGTTGGCGCTGCTCTGAGTATATTTTTTCTACAATATGCAAATAGTCAATCGGAGCGTCATGATATTATCGGCGTTATTGATATTCGGATTATAATGCAGAAACTGTCTGTTGTTCAGGACATCAATGAGCAGGTTAAATCACTTGAAGAAAAAATCAAAATTGAATTCGAAGACAGAGATAAAAAATTAAAAAGCGAAAAAGAACAGATTGAGCGGCAAAAAGCTCTTGTTACGCCTAAAATTTATGCGCAGAAACAAAAAGATTTTAATCTGAAGGCGAAAGGTTTTCGACGTGAAATTGAAGAAAAATCCCGTCGTTTACAGCAAGCACGTGCCATCGCTTTGACTGAGGTTCGGGAAAGCATGATTCCTCTTGCGCAGGTTATAATGAACAGTTATGGCGCGACAATTGTATTCGATCAAAACGAAATTTTGTTTGCGGATCAATCTTTAGATCTTACTCCTGAAGTAATTACAGAGCTTAATAAAAAACTAAACAAAGTGGTCGTCAAAATGCCGCCATCGAAGAAAAGCTGATGCCAGATCCAGTATTTTTTACCTCAGTAGGCCCATTTACTCTTGGTGAACTAGCGACATTGCCAGATATTGAGTTGGATACTTCGGCCGATCCAAACACGATGATTCTTGACGTAAAACCTCTTGGTTTGGCAGGTGAAGGAGATTTGACATTCTTAAGTAATCCTAAATATGGGCAAGCATTTCTCGAAACCAAGGCGACCGCGTGCGTCGCGCCGGAAAAAGCACGAGGCAATCATCCTAAAGGATTATCTTTATTGATTTCGCAGGATCCTTACAAAGCTTATGCGCATATTGCCGCCAAGTTTTATCCACCTGTTCCAGGATCCGGAAGAATTGATCCGACTGCTATTATATCGTCGTCGGCGAAACTGGGGTCTAATGTTTCCGTAGGCGCATATAGTATCGTTGAAGACAATGTTGAAATTGGAAATAATAGTGTTATCGGACCGTTATGCCATCTTGGGAAAAATATCAAATTAGGTAATGACTGCCGACTTGGAACAAGTGCCGTTCTAAGCCATTGTTTTCTTGGGGATAATGTTTCCATTTATAATGGTGTAAAAATTGGGCAGGATGGATTTGGTTTTGCGCCCGATGCCGTTGGACATGTTAAAGTTCCGCAATTGGGGCGGGTGATCATTGGGTCCAGCGTTGAAATTGGCGCCAATTCAACAATCGATCGAGGTGCCGGCCCTGACACGGTGATTGGTGATAATACTTGGATAGATAATCTCGTTCAAATTGGCCATAATGTGGTCATTGGAAAAGGTTGCATTTTGGTTGCCCAAGTCGGTATTGCCGGGAGCTCAAAAATAAGTGATTACGTTATGATTGGTGGCCAGGCTGCAGTGGCAGGGCATGTTACCGTTGGATCAGGCGCCAAAATTTCGGCTCGAGCCGGCGTTACGACGGATGTACCTGCGGGCGAGGTTTTTGCAGGATTTCCGGCCCGACCAATAAAACAATTCTTCCGCCAGCTGGCGACACTAAATAAACTATCCAAAAGTAAAGGGTCAAAAAAATGACTGGTGAATCACAGGCTGATACGGTCGAAGCTCTTGATATTCAAGATATTCTAGAAATGATTCCGCATCGATATCCGTTACTGTTGGTGGATAGACTAATAAATATTATCCCGGGAAAGTCGGCGACGGGCGTTAAAAACGTCACCATGAATGAGCCGCAATTTCAGGGGCATTTTCCAGGCCGGCCAATTATGCCTGGCGTCATGATTATTGAATCAATGGCACAGACGGCGGGGGTGCTGGTTATTAAAACTCTTGGTGCTGATTCCAAGGGTAAACATGTTTTATTTATGTCCATTGATAATGCGAAATTTCGGAAACCCGTGGTGCCTGGTGACACCATGCATGTAAATGTCGAAATCATGCAGCAGAGAGGACCTGTCTGGCGGTTTTCAGGTGTTGTTTTAGTGGACGGCAAGAAAGTTGCAGAAGCCGATTTTTCCGCGATGATTGTCGATTAGTATCGGTAACTCGCTGTAACATAGCTTGATTTGAGCAAACTTACGTTCCTTGTTAGCTATAGAAAACAATATCAGAAGTAATATTCGCAGGTAGCAAGGTGTTTTATGACCAAGATTCATGAGACTTCGATCATCGAAGACGGAGCTGTCGTTCATCCCGAAGCGACAGTTGGTCCTTTTTGCGTGGTCGGAAAAGATGTGACCCTTGCGGCTAGCGTAACACTTAAATCACATGTTGCTATCTCCGGGAATACATCAATTGGCAGCGGAACAACTATTTTTCCATTTGCGTCTATTGGCCACGCACCGCAGGATTTGAAATACCAGGGTGAAAATTCTGAATTGGTAATTGGGAAAAACTGTACAATCCGCGAACATGTAACGGTCAACCCCGGAACGACAAGTGGCGGAATGCTGACGCGCATTGGGGATAATTGTTTATTAATGATCGGCGCCCATGTTGCTCATGATTGTCTTTTAGGAAATGACGTCATACTCGTCAATAACGCCACTTTGGGCGGCCATGTAGAAATAGGAAATTATGTTATCATCGGCGGTCTGTCGGCCGTACATCAATTTGTACGCATTGGTGAACATGCTATGATAGGAGGAGCATCGGGAATTGAAACGGATGTCATTCCTTTCGGTTCCGCGACAGGAAATCGGGCAAGTATCAACGGACTAAACTTGACGGGTATGAAACGACGCGGATTTGAGCGAGAAGACATTCATATTTTACGTAACGCCTATAAATATCTTTTTTCGGAAGAGGGAACTTTCTCTGATCGAGCTAGTGACTTATCTGAAAAATTTCCAAACGCTCGTTCCGTAAAAATTGTTCATAAGTTTTTAAATGAAGAATCAAAACGTGGATTCTGCCAAACAAACTAAGACTAAGGCGCGTCGTGTCGGCATTATTGCTGGACGAGGAAATTTGCCTATAGCCTTGGCACGGTCTTTACGTGCAGACGGAGAGATGCCTTTTTTGTTGCTTATAGACGGTGAGGCTGACCCAGATCACTATGCTGATTATCCACATAAAGTCATTAGAATCGCAAAAATAGGGCAGTTTTTAAAAACCCTGACCGCGGAAAAATGCACACACATAACTTTGGCGGGACCGGTTAATCGCCCGGATTTCAAAAAACTCGTCCCAGATTTCGAAGGAATAAAACTTCTGGCGAAAATAAGTGGTGCGTTGAGTAAGGGCGATGATGGATTGATGACAGCCATTACTACTTTCATCAAGAACAAAGGCTTTGAAATTGTTGGCGCCCATGAACTAACTGGTAGTATGTCCATAGGTAAAGAACAGCTCGGGATCACCAGCCCATCAGATCAGGATAGGCAAGACATTATGGAAGGTATTCGTATCGTCAAGGCTATAGGCGAACTGGATATCGGACAGGCGGCAATAATTCGGGATGGCTATGTTTTGGCGGTGGAAGCAGCCGAAGGAACGGATGGCTTGTTACAACGCGTTAAAAGCTTCTCCTGGGATAAGCCTGCTGGTGTCCTGGTTAAGCTTTCCAAACCGGGGCAGGATATTCAGGCAGATATGCCAACAATCGGCCCAGAAACGGTCACTGAAGCCATAAACGCAAATTTACGGGGTATCGCCGTAGAAGCCGGGTTAACACTCGTTCTTGACAAGGCGGAGATTATTCGCCGTGCGGATGAGGGAGACATATTTGTTCTGGGCGTTAGCGATAGTTTTACTATCTGATGGCTAGGACAAGAAAATATAGAATATTCCTGACAGCAGGTGAGCCATCTGGAGATGCCCTTGGCGTCAAGCTTATGCAAGGCTTGGAGGCAAAATTACCTGGTCAAGTGGAATTTTATGGTGTGGGCGGGCCGTTAATGTGTGCGGAAGGCCTGCATACTTTATTTTCCATGGACGAATTGACTGTCATGGGGATTTTTGAAGTTCTCCCCAGATTACGACTTATATTGAAGCGTATTTCTGAAACGGCCAAACAGGTAGCAGAACTAAATTCCGATATCTTCATTTCCATAGATGCTCCGGATTTTAGTTTTCGGGTAGCCAAAAAACTGCTCGGATCTTCAATTCCTAAAGTTCACTATGTGGCCCCTTCCGTCTGGGTGTGGCGATCAGGTCGTGCCCAGAAGATCGCTGCATTGTATGATCATTTACTCACAGTTTTGCCCTTTGAGCCGCCGTATTTTACGGCTGTCGGATTGCCCGCAACCTTCGTCGGCCACTCTGTCGTGGAAACCGGGGCGGACAAGGGGGATGCCGCCGCCTTCAGAGCAGCTCATCAAATTGCACCGGATGAAAAAATTCTTTTGCTCCTGGCCGGCAGTCGTCGCGGTGAGGTAACCCGTCATCTACCCATATTCGAAGAGGCGTTGAAGCGGGTAAAGGCTGATGTTGGGGACTTCACTGTCGTCGCCCCGGTCATTGGCCCTTCAGGTAAAATTGTCAGCGAAGCCCTACAATCCTGGCCCTTCAAAAGTATTGTCATAGACGGAGCGTCAGATAAATACGATGCTATGGCAGCGGCAGAGGTTGCGCTTGCCGCTTCTGGAACTGTGGGCTTAGAGCTTGCGCTTGCGGGGTTGCCAAATGTTATTGGATACAAAATGAACCCTTTAACATCATGGGTAGCACGGCGATTGATAAAAATTAGACATGTGAATCTAATCAACATACTTCTGAAAAAAGATGTCGTACCAGAACATATCCTGGAGTTCTGTACGGTTGAAAATTTACATCGGTCTTTAACTGAGCTGTTCCGTTCTGAACAAAATAGACAAGCCCAGATTGATCAGTTTCATGAGGCTATGATACTACTGGGGCAGGGCGGTGAGGCTCCTGGGGCGCGGGCTGCAGACGTAATATTGAAACTACTCACTGAGAAAGAATAAAATGGCCGAGGAAAGTACCAGTAATTTCAGAATGTTGCATATGATGATTCGTGTGAAGGATTTGGATAAATCTATCAATTTCTATGTGGACAATCTGGAAATGAAACTCCTGCGAAAAACGGATTTTCCGGGCGGTAAATTTACGTTGGCCTTTGTCGGTTATGGGGATGAAAAGGATACAACAGTCGTTGAGCTCACACATAACTGGGATCAGGCCGAACCCTATGATCTTGGTAATGGTTTTGGGCATCTCGCATTGGGCGTAAAAGATATCTACGGAATTTGCGAGAAACTGAAAGCGCAAGGCGTTATTATACCAAGGCCCGCCGGTCCCATGAAACATGGAAAATCCATCATCGCCTTCATTAAGGACCCGGATGGCTACATGATCGAGCTGGTAGAGCGTTAATTTAACCTAAGTACCAGGCGCCGACGAAAAAAAGGACGCCAGCCAGTGGTAACCCCCAGGCGAAAATTTTTTTCAAACGAAACGCGAAGGGTGCCCCATTGTCATTCGCAGCGCGTAAATATAATTTTGTTGGTCGCGCGCCTGCTTCGGAATGAACCGAAGGAGGCGTTTTTATTTTTATATTGGATCCGAATGCCACGATACTATCGCTTGCTCAAATCAACATAAGGCCGTTTGTCATAGCCTGTATAGAGCTGGCGAGGACGGCCAATTTTTTGTGATGGATCCTCCATCATTTCATTCCATTGAGCGACCCAGCCGACTGTCCGTGCAAGTGCAAATAACACGGTAAACATGCTTGTTGGGAAACCTAAAGCCTGCAATATGATGCCGGAATAGAAATCAACATTCGGGAAAAGCTTCTTTTCAACGAAATAAGGATCTTCGAGCGCAATGCGTTCCAGTTCGATGGCCAGCTTGAGCATGGGTTCATCTCGAATACCCAACTCGTCAAGAACTTCATGACAAGTCTGTTGCATGACTTTTGCCCGCGGATCATAGTTTTTGTATACCCGATGGCCGAAACCCATTAGACGGAAAGGGTCATTTTTGTCTTTGGCTTTCGCAATATATTCTTGAACCCGATCAACAGTCCCGATTTCATGCAGCATGGTTAGAACAGCTTCATTTGCGCCCCCATGGGCTGGGCCCCAGAGGCAGGCAATACCCGCGGCAATGCATGCAAATGGATTTGCACCTGATGAACCTGCCAGGCGAACCGTTGAGGTAGAGGCATTCTGTTCATGGTCTGCATGCAGGATGAAGATGCGGTCCATGGCGCGAGAAACTGTTGGCGACATTTTATATTGCTCGGCCGGGACGCTAAATGTCATATGCAGGAAATTTTCGGCATATGACAAATCGTTGCTGGGATAGATAAAGGGTTGTCCGACGGAATATTTGTAAGCCATTGCCGCAATTGTTGGCATCTTCGCTATCAAACGATAACTGGCGATCATCCGTTGCTTTGGATCATTTATATCCGTACTGTCATGATAGAAGGCGGAAAGCGCTCCAACGACACCAACCATGATGGCCATCGGATGCGCATCACGACGAAATCCCTTGAAAAACTGAATTAATTGCTCATGCAGCATCGTATGATACGTAATATCGTGAGAGAATTTGTCTTTCTGGGCAGAATCTGGCAATTCGCCTTTCAATAGCAGATAGCAGACTTCCATAAAGTCACTACGTTCCGCCAATTCCTCAATTTTGTAACCACGATGCATCAAAACGCCTTCGTCGCCGTCAATATAAGTAATGGCTGACTCACATGAGGCTGTCGACGTAAAACCCGGATCATAAGTAAAATGTCCGGTTTGGGCATAGAGTTTGCGAACATCAACAACAGAGGGACCAACACTTCCAGATAACAACGGTAAATCTGTGGCGCCATCAAGTGTATCTTCGCTTAGTTTTACATTTCCAGTGACAGTTGAGCTGCTCATTAATTCTCTATCCTTCATTAAGCAGACACTCATTTGCCTGCGTCAGGTTACTAAAACTCCAATTAGAGCTTCGATTCATACCAGTATAAAAGACTCGTCCGGCTATGTCTAAGTAGACAGCAGAAAAGCACGGTTATGGTGCTGATACCGCGTCTCGGATTCGTCCAATTGACTCTTCTCGACCAAGAACTTCGAGAACATCAAATATTCCGGGCGATACAGTAGTGCCCGTCAGCGCTGCCCGTAAAGGCTGCGCAATTTTTCCCAGTTTTAACTCTTCTGATTCCGCCGCTGCCCGCACAGCAGATTCTGCAGATTCTTTTGTCCACTCACTTCGGCGCTCCAACCGATCGGCTAATCGGGAAAGAACTCCTTTTGCAACATCGTCCAGCAATTTACTGGCTTTGTCATCTAATGCCAAGGGTCGTTCGGCAATTAGAAATAGTGAGCTGTCTGCGAGGGATATTACTGATTTTGCTCGTTCTTTCAAGCCGTTCATGGATTTTTCTATTAATTTTTGACCTTCTGCAGTAACTGTTTTGCCAGTTTTCTGCGCTATTAGGGGGCTAATCAGATCGGTCAAGTATCGGTTTCCTGCTTCTCGAATATAGATTCCATTGAGATTTTCAAGCTTGGTAAAATCAAACCGGGACGCCGATTTCCCTACGTTCTCGAGATTAAACCATTCGATAGCTTGTTCGGTGGAGATGATTTCATCGTCACCATGTGACCAGCCTAATCTTAGAAGATAATTTCTAAGAGCTTCGGGCAGGTATCCCATATCCCGATAAGCTTCTACGCCCAAGGCCCCATGCCGTTTTGACAATTTTGCGCCGTCCGGTCCGTGAATCAATGGAATATGAGCAACCTTTGGAACCCGCCAACCGATAGCTTCAATCAGTTGCTGTTGGCGTGCGGCATTAGTTAGATGGTCGTCGCCGCGGATAATATCCGTGACGCCCATATCGTGATCGTCAACAACCACAGAAAGCATATATGTGGGTGTACTGTCAGCGCGCAGCAAGATCATGTCGTCGAGCTGGTCGTTCGCGAAGGTAACTGGCCCTTGTACGGCATCCTCGACAGTGATGGTGCCAGTATCGGGTGATTTGAACCTAACCACTGGTTTAACGCCCTCAGGAGCCTCTGACGGGTCTCTATCACGCCACCGTCCGTCATAGACGGGTGGCCGGCCCTCAGCTTTCGCTGCTTCACGCATTTCAACTAATTCTTCCTTTGAAGCATAGCAATGATACGCTTTGCCCTGGCGCAAAAGATCATTTGCGATTTCCGCATGCCGATCACGACGGGAAAATTGAAAGACGGGTTCGTCGTCCCAGTCCAGCCCAAGCCATTTCATGCCATCCAATATAGCTTGAATTGCTTCATCTGTTGAGCGTTGGCGATCCGTATCCTCAATCCTCAAAAGAAACTTACCGTTATTGTGACGGGCATATAGCCAATTGAATAAGGCAGTACGGGCACCACCAATATGAAGAAAACCGGTAGGAGAGGGGGCAAATCGTGTTACAACTTCCATGAGTATTCACTTCGTAGTTAATTCGTGTTTTAGATTGGTTAGAACTTCGGTTGAGTAATTGAGGCTTTTTGTACTCTGTGTGGTGCCACAGGGCAAGTAGAGCGTGATAGATGGATGTTACAAAATTAAAAGTAAACTTCGGCCTGTCCGAGATTTTGAAGCAGATCGACAGTGATCGCTCACGTTGGTTCTTCTGGTTCCCCGTTGCAGTAGCAATTGGAATTGCGTTTTATTTCAGTTTGACATGGCATCCTTCTCCGATCTGGCTTTTGACAACTCCTGCAGCAGCACTTATTTTTGTTGTTGCCCGGAATTCCCGCCATCAACCAATCAGCCTGTTCTTGTATTTTGTGATTGCGTTGAGTTTAGGATTTTCAGCCAGTATCGTTCGGGAATACGATATTTCGGCGCCGGTATTACAGAAGAAACAAGTAACTGAGTTGTCGGGTGTCATTTTGGAAAAGTCATCGGGTATTACAGCGCGACGACTTTTGTTGGGTGATTTGATATTTGGGAATGCGAACAAAATTCCGGATTTAAAGTATCTAAGGCTCACTGCACGGATGTCGGTAGAACATTTGCATCCCGGACAAATAGTAAAAACGAAGGCTGTCCTGTTGCCTCCGCCAGCACCGGCTTATCCCGGTGGATTCGATTTTCAACGACATTCATATTTTCAGTCTGTTGGTGCGGTAGGATATAGCATCAAGGATTTTCAAGTCATTGGTGAAATGTCGGGTTTTATTGGCACTTTACGGCGATTGTCGTCACGCCTCCGCACGATAATCGCGGCCAATGTCAAACAATTGGCACCAATAGGGGTTGCAGGTTTTATTACGGCTATTTCAACCGGGGATAAGGGCGCGATTTCTCGCGAACAGATCGACAATATGCGTCATTCTGGTTTGGCGCATCTGCTGGCGATTTCGGGTTTGCATATGGGAATGATTGGTGGGCTGATCTTCTATATAACGCGTTTCTTACTGGTTCTTTGGCCACATGTTGCGCTCAACTATCCCGTTAAGAAAATTGCAGCGTTCATCGCACTTATAGGACTTACAGGGTATCTATTTGTCAGCGGTATGAGTGTTTCGGCCATTCGGGCCTACATTATGATCTCGGCGCTGTTTCTGGCCATTTGTTTCGATCGGACGGCGCTTTCCTTCCGCATGGTTGTGATTGCCGCTTTGATAATCCTTCTTCTGTTTCCAGAAAGTCTGATGACAGCAAGTTTTCAGATGTCCTTTGCGGCGGTTTTCGCGCTTATTTCGCTTTATGAAACAATTGGTCCCAAATTAGGCCGGTTTGCACGAAGCGGTGGTTTTCCGCGGCGCCTTACTGCTTATGTTCTTGGGATCATTCTCACATCTCTTGTCGCCGGCTTGGCGACCGCGCCCTTTGCCATTTTTCATTTTGGGCAAGTGGCGGCTTATAGTTTGGCTGCCAATTTATTTGCAGTACCGATTATGGGGCTTTGGGTCATGCCTTGGGGGATTGTTGCATTTCTCGCAATGCCATTTCAGGTCTCCTTTCCATTTGAAATGATGGGCGTGGGGATCAGGCTTATTCTAGGGATTGGCGAAAAAACATCCCACTGGCCAAATGCCGTTCAGTATCTGGGGACATATTCAACTTTAAAATTATCATTTATCACATTGTTTTGTCTATGGTTTATGATTTGGAAGAGCCTACTTCGTTGGATAGCTGTTCCTTTTCTTATAGCTTTTCTATTACTTTACAGGCCATCACCCCCACCTGATATTCTGGTATCGGAGACGGGAAATTTGTACACCGCCCGGATTTCCGATGAGAAGCTGTACCTGTCATCGAACAGGGTTGAGAAATTTGAAGCAAAACGCTGGCAATTATTGTTTGGTTCCATCCTTAATGTAACTTCTTCAAAATTATTGAATTGTGATCCCTATGGCTGCGTTTATCTAAAAGACGCAAAAGTAATTGCCTTCCCGAAAACCGAACGGGCACTTGCTATGGATTGTGAAAGGGCGGAATTAATAATAAGTCGGGTTCCAGTTAAGCGTCCTTGCGCGGCGGCAAGTGTGATCGATAAATTTGATCTCTGGAGAAAAGGTGCCCATAGCATCTGGATGGAAAATTCAGGTATATTTCGTATTGAAACCGCAAATGGCCTTCGCGGCAATCGTCCTTGGGTGCCAACTCGTTACTCTATGCCAAAAAACTGATATATATCACGTGTATTCAGATACTTTTTAGACAATTAGACAGATCAATATTTCCGGAAAAGGCCTACTAATTGGCCCTGAACCTTAACTTGATCAGGTCCGAATATACGGGTTTCATAGTCTGGGTTAGCCGCTTCCAGTGCAACAGAACCACCTTTACGGCGTAATCGTTTCAAGGTTACTTCGCCATCATCAATCAAGGCGACAACAATTTTACCATTCTCCGCCGTCTTGCTTTCGCAAATAACCACAGTATCCCCATCGTATATACCGGCATCGATCATTGAATCACCGGCTACTTCAAGACAATAATGTTTGCCACTGCCAACCATGCCAGCGGGTACATTTACAAAGTTACTGGGGTCCGCTAATGCTTCGATAGGCGTACCAGCCGCAATCCGTCCATAAAGCGGCAGAGAAATGCTGTTTTCGTCAGGTTCGTTCACATCCAGCAAAGGTTCTTTTGCAGATTTACCAGAATTACCGAAATCGCCTTGAATCAAACTCAAGGTGACGGGTGAGGCAGTAGCATCTGATACTGACGCATTCATCGGCACCACATCGTCCGGCAATTTTAAAATTTCCAATGCACGGGCTCGATGGGGAAGGCGGCGAATAAACCCCCGTTCCGTCAATCCTGTAATGAGTCGATGAATTCCAGATTTTGATTTTAAATCAAGCGCTTCCTTCATTTCGTCAAACGAAGGTGAAACCCCTCTGGTTTCAAGGCATTTATGAATATACATCAGAAGTTGGTGTTGTTTATTGGTAAGCATGGTCTCTTTCACCATCAAGAACAAAACGAAAACAATATCTAATGTTCTACAAAGGTTCTCATTCCACGTCAAGCGCTAATATAGGCTGTCCCTCAGACGTCAGGATAGTCAGCGCGAAGCTGGATAATCTCTACGGGCGACTGGGCTGGAAGCGGGGAGGCGAAAGGTGCCCGTAAAATAAGGCAGTCAGCATCGGCCAGGCGTGACAGCATGGAACTGTCTTGTTTTTGGAACATCTCAACAATTGGCAACCCGCCGGTTTCACCGATAATTCTGGCCCGCAAGTAATCTTCTCGCTGATCATTTTCTTTAATGGGATGGGCGATAACAGCTTCCGAAAGAGGCGGTCGGCGAGGCGGAAGGCCGAGAAGAGTGTCGATCGCCGGTATCAGGAAGAGAAAACTGCAAATCATGCTCGAAACCGGATTTCCAGGCATTCCCAGCATTGGAGTTCCATTCAAATTTCCCGACATCAAAGGTTTTCCGGGGCGCATGGCGATGCGCCAAAAATCAACGGACAGGCCTTCCTTGCCTAATACAGATTGCACCAAATCATGATCACCGACGGAAGCCCCACCCAAAGTCACCAACATATCTGCGGATTGTGCACCGACAGCCATCTGTCGCAAGGAGACCTCATTATCTTTGGCGATGCCTAAATCGATCGCTTCGCCGCCAGCTTGCTGTATAAGTGCCGCCACCAGCAGACTGTTGGAGGAGATAATTTGGTTGGGACCGACGGGTTCTCCGGGCCGAACAAGCTCATCGCCGGTTGAAAGTATAGCAATCCTTGGCTTGCGGCGTACTGTAATCCATGGAACATTCATGGCAGCAAGTAGTCCGATATCGCGTGCTGATAATCGCCGGTTGGCTTTCAGGCCAATGGTTCCTGCTTTAAAGTCGAGACCGGCAGGGCGAACATAGTGTCCCACAGGCGTTACTTCACGTATCTCGACATATCCCTCTTGCTGGCTGTCTTCTCCCAGATCGGTATCTTCCTGGATAACAATGCTGTCGGTTCCCTCGGGTAGCGGTCCGCCGGTAAAGATGCGCACTGTTTCGCCTGGCTGAACAATGCCCTCATAGCTTCCGCCGGCCGGGGCTTCGCCTATAATTTTAAGCTGCGCCGGTATGGATTGAGTATCCGCAGCTTTCACGGCAAACCCATCCATAGCAGACATGTTCGAGGGGGGCTGAGTGCGCCGGGCAATTACGTCTTCTGTCAGAACACGTCCATGCGCCAAGTCTAGAGAAACGACTTCTGTATCAACTACCGTTAATTCGTTAATGATCTGAGTTCTGGCGTCATCTACCGATATCATGATCCGCTATAACTTCCTGATTTTCCACCGCTTTTTTCTAACAGCCTTGTGCTGGATATGATCATGCCGCGATCAACGGCTTTGCACATATCGTAGATTGTCAAAACTGTAATACTGGCAGCCGTAAGAGCTTCCATTTCCACACCAGTGCGCCCTTTAAGTTTACAGGTTGCCACCGCTTCGATGGAATTTTCGGCATCAAGAATATTAAAAACAATCCCGACATGGGTCAGGGCGAGCGGATGGCAAAGGGGGATGAGATCCGCGGTTTTCTTGGCGGCCATGATACCGGCGAGGCGGGCAACGCCAAGGACATCCCCTTTTTTTGCATTGCCATCCTGAATAAGCTTTAAAGTTTCAGGTTGCATTGTGATGACCGCAACAGCTTTCGCTACGCGTTCGGTAATGCCTTTTTCGCCGACATCCACCATATGGGAATCGCCTTTATCATCGAAATGAGTAAAATCTCCCATCCTGTTAATATCCTTATTCTTTTTTGAGTAAGAGACGAGTTGCGGCTGCAACATCCTTTTGCCGCATCAGGGATTCACCCACCAGAAAACAACCACATCCGGCTTTTTCCATTCTGACTAGATCTGCCGGCGTATAAAGGCCGCTTTCGCTAACAGGCAGGCATCCGTCCGGAAGATTAGTCGAGAGTTCTTCAGTCGTCGCTATGTCAACGGACAGTGTTTTCAAGTTTCGATTGTTAATCCCGATAAGAGGACTTTTCAGGATAGCAGTTCGTTCCAGTTCCGGGCGATCATGAACTTCAACCAATACATCCATGTTCCATTCGATGGCACATTGTTCCAATTCTTGAGCCTGTTCATCGCTGAGCGCAGCCATAATCAGAAGTATACAATCGGCGCCCAATGATCTCGCTTCTGTAACCTGATATGAATCCAGCATAAAATCCTTACGCAGCACGGGCAGGGACGTCGCGTCGCGGGCGGCGACAAGATAATCATCAGACCCCTGAAAATATGGCTGATCGGTCAAGACGGAAATACAGGTCGCTCCGCCGGCTTCATACGCCGCAGCGAGACTTGGGGGATCAAAATCTTCCCGGATCAAGCCTTTGGACGGCGACGCTTTCTTGATTTCTGCAATTAAGCCATACTCACCAACATCGCGCCGGGACCGCAGGGCATTGACAAATCCCCGTGTCGGAGACGCGCTTTTCGCTAACATTTCCAACTCCGACAGCGACGTCTTGTTTTTGCACGATTGGATATGCTCTAGTTTATCATCACATATTTTAGCTAGAATACTCATGATTAGGCTACTGTCTCATTGGTAATGCGTTTCATGTTTTCAAAAGCGGCGAGTGCCTTACCTTCATCGATGGAGGCCGCGGCCATTAATATTCCTTCTTCAACCGTATCGCATTTACCGCCAATCATAATCGCCGCACCAGCGTTCAGGAGAGTCACGTCGCGATAGGGTCCTCTTTCACCGTTCAGCAAGGCGATCATGGCTTTGGCATTCTCTTCAGGTAATCCTCCCTTGAGATCTTCCAGTCTTACTTTTTCAAGTCCAAATTGCTCTGGCGTGACTTCAAATTCGCTGATTTCGCCGTTTTTCATTTCAACGACCTGAGACGGGCCAGTAGTCGTCAGTTCATCCAATCCATCAGAGCCATACATGACCCATATATGTTCGGAGCCCAACTCGCGCAACGTCGCCGCCATCGGTCGCATCCAGCGCGGATCATAGACCCCAATTAGCTGTCGTTTCACCGCTGCCGGGTTGGACATGACACCTAACAGATTAAATATGGTTCGAATGCCCAGCTCAATTCGAGTGGGACCAACATGGCGCATGGCACCATGATGCCTGTAGGCGACCATAAATCCAATGCCGGCCTCATCGATGGCCCGCTGCGTCAGGGAAAAATCACATTCCGTGTTAATGCCAAGCACAGCCTGAACATCGGCGGTGCCAGAGCGTGAGGAGGCTGCTTTGTTCCCGTGCTTGGCTACTGGAACACCAGCTCCCGCTGTCACAAAGGCCGCAGAAGTTGAAATATTGAGTGTGCCGTGACCATCTCCGCCAGTACCAACTACATCAACTGCGCCTTCCGGGGCCTTAAGATAGATTGCTTTCTCCCGCATAATACTGGTCGCGCCAATAAGTTCGTCGACAGTCTCACCGCGCAGATGGAGGCCCATAAGAAAGGCGCCCATTTGTGACGGCGTCGCGTCGCCTGATAATATAATACTGAAAGCCTGGCGGGTTTCGTCGATACTCAAGCTATGTCCGGCGGCGATCTTGGAGACCAGCGCCTTGAAATTCGCCATATTGTCGGTCATGCAGCTGCCTTTGCGTCCGGCTTCGTAAGATTTAGAAAATTCTGCAGGAGGGCATGACCATGTTCCGAGGCAATGCTTTCCGGGTGAAATTGCACACCATGAAGCGGCAGGTCTTTATGGCTCAGTCCCATAATAACACCGTCAGAAGTTGTCGCCGTTATTTCAAGGGTATTTGGGACTGTTGAGGGATCAATTGTCAGCGAATGGTATCTTGTCGCGATAAAATCGTCGGGTAACCCTTTGAAAACACTTGTTCCTGAATGTTTTATTTTTGAGGTTTTACCGTGCATTAATTGATCGGCACGGACAACTTTACCGCCGAATACCTGTCCAATTGTCTGATGACCAAGACAGACGCCCAGCAAAGGCGTATTTTCGATCGAGGCCCTTTTGACCAGGTCGAGGCATATTCCAGCTCGATCGGGATCGCAAGGCCCGGGAGAGAGCACAATGCCCGAAGGATTTTCAGCCATAACTTCTTCGACAGTGACAACATTATTTCGATAAACCTTAACGTCCGCTCCCAATTCTCCCAGGAAATGTACGAGGTTATAAGTGAAACTGTCGTAATTATCTATAAGTGTAATCATATCAATATCTTATACGGTTTAGTCTGTTTGTGTCCTGAAAAAGACGGCTACAAATTCGATGCCTGCATTGCATCTTAGCAGTTTCTATAATTTTGCGATATGGTCAAGTCGTGAAAAGAGTGCTTGCCATACTTTAACCGCAGTCTTTATATCTTATTAACCATAGTGTTATAGCGTCTCTGGTGGTGAAACTGGAAAATGACGTCAGGGGGAATAAAGAGTGCAAAAACAGTCCCGGAAAGCGGGAAACAGGAAATCCGCGGATCATGGCAAATATTCGTCGGGTCGACTGCTCGATTCCCCGCCAAGATTGATCATCTTGTGCTTGGCTGTGCTTGTGATAAGCGGCAGTGGCGGAATATTGCTTGGAAAAGTCCTGACTCATTATGAAGTAAGTTACGAAATATCTTCTGTAAGTGCCTTTTTTGGACCAGTAGATACCGATGTGGATGCTTCAGAAAGCCCGTATTCGTCGAACAACTATCCGTTCGAAAGCCCTTATACTTATAACGATTACCCGTTATCTGACGTCCAAAAGGCACAAATGGCTGCTTTGGACCCCGAACAAACTGATAATCAGTCGGCAGAAAAATCTCGTGCTACAATAGTTTCGCCTGGCGACAATGCTGGTAACAATAATCCACCGTCCTGGAAGAAATATGCGGTTCTTGCGCCTCCTTCAAACGGTAAACCAATCATCGCCCTGATTATCGATGATGTCGGGCTTAGCCGGGATAGAGTCCAAGATCTCATTGATTTACCGGAACTGCTGACACTTGCTTTTCTGCCATATGCCTCGGCTATCCAAAGTAAAGTCGAAATGGCGCGGGTGCGCGGCCATGAGGTAATGTTGCATTTGCCCATGCAACCTTCAGACGATCAAACAGACCCCGGACCAGATGCGTTACTTGTCGGATTGTCTGATGAAGAAATTCGCCGCCGTACAAATAAAAACCTTGATAGTTTCGATGGGTATGTCGGTGTGAATAACCACATGGGCAGCCGGTTTACGGCAGACGGTAGATTGATGGCTATTGTCATGGATATTATGGCGCAGCGCGGCCTGCTTTTTCTTGATAGTAAAACTACGCCGCGATCAACCGGGTATAAGTTAGCGGTTCAACGTGGAATGCCGTCGGCAAAACGGGATATCTTCATCGATAATGTTATTGAGGAAGCTGCAATTTTGAAGCAACTTGAAAAAGTTGAAAAAATTGCTAACAAAAAAGGCGTCGCGATCGCCATCGGCCACCCTCATAAGCAAACAATTTCTGCACTGAAAAAATGGCTTCCCGCGGCGGCCGACAAAGGTTTTATTTTCCTTCCGGTAAGCGCAATTACGTCGCTGACTTTTAACGGCTAGCTTCTAACGGTTTCTATTCGTATCTGAGGCATAGCGGACGGCTTCCTGCGCCGCCCGAACAAGGGCTTTGGCCTTGTTGACTGTTTCCTGATACTCCGCTTCAGGGTCACTGTCAGCAACGACACCACCGCCAGCCTGAATATATACCTTATTGTCTTTCACCACTGCTGTGCGCAACGCGATGCAGGTATCCATGGATCCGTTCGCTGAAATATAACCAACAGCGCCGCCATATATCCCCCGGCGGCTCTTTTCCAACTCATCGATAATTTCCATGGCGCGTACTTTCGGAGCACCGGAAACTGTCCCTGCTGGAAAACCGGCTTTCAAGGCATCAATAGCGGTTAATCCATCGGCAATATCACCTTCAACATTAGAGACAATATGCATGACATGGGAATAGTTCTCGATTTCCATTTTTTCTGTCACGGTCACAGAGCCGATCTTGGCGACCCGTCCAACGTCATTCCGGCCTAGATCCAACAGCATCAGATGCTCGGCCAGTTCTTTAGGGTCTGACAGCAATTCCTCGGCAAGCGCCGTATCTTCCGCCGCTGTGGCGCCTCTTGGTCGCGTACCGGCAATGGGCCGGATGGTGACCTTGCCATCGCGCAGACGAACGAGAATCTCCGGGCTCGATCCAACGACAGAAAACGCACCAAAATTCAAATAGAACATAAAGGGCGAGGGATTTGTCCGTCGAAGCGCCCGATAAAGGGCGAGGGAAGTCAAATTGAAAGGAAGCTCGAAACGTTGCGATGGAACAACCTGAAAGATATCACCAGCCCGAATATATTCCTTGGCTTTTTCAACCATATCGAAATACGCGTCTTTTGACGTATTTGACGTTGGTTCAGGTAAATCAATCGTGCCGCTATCCAATGTCGCGGCGTGGGGTAAACTGCGTTCAAAATCATGTACGGCATCGGAAAGTCGTTCAGCGGCCTGATTATAGGCATTCTGTGCAGATCGATCGTCATCAGCCCAAACCGGCGTAACGATTGTGACCAGATCGAGGATGGAATCAAAGATTGCCATGACCGTTGGCCGAATGAACATGCCGTCAGGTACACCAAGTTCGTTTTCATTGCCGTCCGGAATATTTTCCATCAGTCGGACCGTATCATAAGACATATAGCCAACCAGACCTGCAGCCATGGGCGGCAGGTTTTCAGGAAGATCAATATGGCTCTCGTCAATCAATGCCTGAAGGCTTTCCAGAACCGGCGTATCGCAGGCAATAAAAGCATCTGGGTCGAATCTGGCGGTCCGGTTAATACGTGCCTCCGTCCCATCACAGCGCCAGATCAAATCCGGTTTTAGGCCGATAATCGAGTACCGCCCGCGAACGGCGCCGCCTTCGACAGATTCCAGCAAAAAAGAATTTGGCTGGCCTTCCGCAAGTTTCATCATGGCCGAAACCGGGGTTTCCAAATCGGCAACCAGTGTCGTCCAGAGAATTTGTGACCCCCCCTGGTTATGGGTCTCTTTAAACTCCGCGAAGGAGGGCTGAATAGACATGTTTAGAAATATTCCCGGATCAAATCTTCCTTGACGGAAATACCAATTTCTTTTTGCAGATAGTTTTCATATTGCGTCAAAATACTCGCCCGAACACTGGAGCCGACTTGCGTTGCCATCTGTGCCGCCGCCGCTTTATCCGCGGAGGCGTCGGCAGGAATGATATCTGCAACGCCATATATGACATAGCCGTTGCCGGCAGCATTGGCACCAACACCATAAGCCGTTGTCTGCAGGTCAAACAGGCCGGCTTGAACCGATGGCGCCAGTTCTGGTGATTGACCGGATCTCAGCACCGCTACAGAGGATTTAACAGCTGTTTGTTCTTGCTTGGCAATCTGGTCAAGTGTGGCACCGCCATTGATCTTGACAAGCATGTCATCGGCTTTTTTCCGTGCCTGTTCATTTCGCCAGTTATTCTGCCATTCCTTTGTGGCAGCTTCCTTTACATCATCCAAAGGTTTAACCGCCGCTTCGGTGATTTCACTGACGAGCACGGCATAATAGCCAGCAGGTTGGCTGTCAGATAACTCGGGCTCGCTATCTTTTGGTTTCGCGAATGCTTCAACCAGGAATGCGTCGCCGCCAGGAAGCCCGGCGACGGGTTGACCCTGTTTGTCCAAACCTTGAATATCGATCCAGTCTGTTGTGACAACGTCGATCCCGATAACCTTACCGGCTTCCGCAAGCGTTGCGCCGCCTGCGAATTCATCTTCCAGCTTGGTTGCTTCTTGAAACATTATGTCGAATGCATTTCGTAAATGGATATCTTTTTTCAGCTGTTCCCGAACTTGCTCTTTGGTTTTAACGGTTTCAGCGGCAACATCCGTAATCTGCACCAAATGCCAACCCAATACTGTTTTAATCGGGGCCGAAACACCATCTTTTTGCAAATCAAAAACCGGCCCTTGTAGCTCGGGAAGAAGATCCTGTTGGGTCATCAGACCCAAATCAATATCTTCCGGTGTTAATTGAAGTTCAGAAAGCGCAATTTCCGCGAATGTCGTTCCTCCGCCAATTTTATCGAGCGCCGCTTTAGCCTGGTCTTCATTCTCGAAAATCATTTGCGACACGCCACGTTGTTCTGGCACGTTGAATTCGCTGATACGGCCCTCATATTCCGCCGTCAGGTCCGCATCATTGACGTCACCTTCTTCGACGAAGTTTTCCGGAGACACTGTGAGATAGCTCAATTTGCGATACTCAGGTGCCGAGAATCGTTCTGGGTTATTGGCGATATATTCCTTTAAATCGTCATCTGAAGGGGTTGCGGCGAATTCGATTGTACTATCGAGAATTTCGACGTATTTGGCGGACCGTTTTTCAGCTTGATATGCATAAAGTGTATCAACAAGAATTTTCGGCGTTGCCGCGGCGGGTATAGCCATTGAATTGATTAGCTGCTGACCAGCGATATCATGGCGGACGATTTCCACATACTCACCTTCACTATAGCCATTCTGGCGAAGGAACTGTTCGAATCTGAACCGATCAAATTGCTTAAACTCATTTTGAAAGTTTGGTTGAGAACGGATCATCTCGCGAATTGCAACATCGTCAGCGCTTAAACCCAGTGTTTTGGTTTTTTCTTCGATAAGGGCGCGAGAAGCGATTTGATTAACCGTCATTTGCGCCAGCCCGAATTGCCGGGCTTGTTCAGCAGTCAATTGAGTTTGGAAGCGTTGCGACAGAATATTCAGGTTACGTTGATAATCTCGTTGAAACTCACCTATGGAAATAGATTTATCCCCGACTTCAATAACATTGCTGCCGACAGAGCTTGAAAGCATGTCACCGCCAATTCCCCAGACACCAAAACTGGCGACAAGAAGGAGTAACAAACCTTTAGCGAGCCATCCACTGGCTCCTTTACGCATTGCATGAAGCATTTTATCGGTTACCAATTATAGTTATGAACAAAATTACCATTTTTAAAGACTGCTGGTCGCAGCGGGCTGATTATAGGGGGCAAGCAGGCCGGGGCAACATTGAATTTCGCAAAGCAGTATCTTTATGGCGTAAAAAGTGGCATACGATCCTAATTTAGGACAATTAGACAATTTTCAATGGGGATCCGAGGAATAATATGCCTGAAACAAGACGTCCGCTGATAGCTGGAAACTGGAAAATGAATGGATTGGCAGATGAATCGCTCCTGCAAATCAAGGATTTGGCGGCGCGCGCTAGTAAAATATCCGCGCCCGCTTGTGATGTTTTGATTTGTCCGCCGGCAACGTTGCTACGAGATCTTGCTAAAGCGGTCGTGGATAGTCCTGTTTCAATTGGTGGACAGGATTGTCATGCAAATGAAAAGGGTGCGCATACCGGTGATATCAGCGCCGTGATGCTAAAAGATTCTGGTGCCCATTATTGTGTTGTCGGTCATTCCGAACGCCGTACCGATCATGGCGAAACAAATGGTGACGTGAAATCCAAAGCTGAAGCAGTTCTTCGTGAAGGCTTGATCGCGATCGTATGTGTTGGCGAAACGCTGGCTGAAAGGGAAGCCGGGGTAACTCTGGCGGTTATTTCTGACCAGGTTAAAAATTCTTTGCCCGGCGGCGCGACTGCAGCCAATACGGTGGTTGCTTATGAACCGGTTTGGGCAATTGGGACGGGAAAAACCCCAACGGTACTGGACGTGCAGTCTGTGCATGCCCATATACGTACAGATCTGAACGATTTGATGAATGATGCGAACCGAGTTCGGGTCCTGTATGGTGGATCCGTAAAGGGTAGCAACGCCGCGGAGCTGATGGCCGTGGAAAATGTTGACGGTGCGTTGGTTGGTGGCGCAAGTTTGACGGCGGAAGATTTCTGGCCAATTGTTAACGTCTGTATATGAAAACTTGTGGCTGGTAATCTAATTAACTTTGGTGTAGAAGCCCAGCAATCGTAATTCTCTTGTGGCGGCCTCGACCGTCCGATGTCCGGGATTGAATGTAAAATGCAAACTGTTCTTTTGGTGGTTCATGTTTTAATCGCCATATTCTTGATTGCAGTCGTACTGTTGCAACGCTCAGAAGGCGGTGCGCTCGGTATTGGCGGTGGTGGTGGTGGTGCCATGAGTAGTCGGGGGGCGGCGAATCTGCTGACCCGTACCACGGCTGGATTAGCGGGTGCCTTTATGATCACCAGTATTTTATTGGCTATTGTCAGTGGAACGCATACGGCGCCATCCTCTATATTGGATTCTCCGTTGACAGTGCCGGCACCAGCGGGATCAACCGCTCCTGCAACCACAGAAACAGCACCAGCTGTACCTGCAACCCCGGCGGAGCCGTCTGCTCCGATCTCGGAATAGCGACTAAATCAAAAAAAAATCACGAGGCGGCGAATTTGCCGCCTCTTTTACTTCACGGCTCTGATTTAATTGGTTATAACGTAACTCCATGACACGGTTTATTTTCATTACCGGTGGTGTGGTTTCCTCACTTGGCAAGGGTCTGGCCGGGGCAGCATTGGCTTCCCTGTTGCAGGCGCGTGGCTATAAAGTACGACTTCGGAAACTGGACCCCTATATTAACGTCGATCCTGGCACGATGAACCCATATGAACATGGGGAGTGCTATGTCACCGACGATGGCGCCGAGACAGATTTGGATCTCGGTCACTATGAGCGCTTCACCGGCGTTCCCTCCAAACAGAGCGATAACGTTACCACGGGACGTATTTATCAGACGGTCATCCGCAAGGAACGACGCGGTGATTATCTGGGCGGAACAGTTCAAGTCATTCCGCATATTACAAATGCCATCAAGGATTTTGCGACGACGGATCTGGAAGACGAAGATTTTGTTCTGGTTGAGATCGGCGGCACCGTCGGTGACATTGAAAGCCTGCCTTTTTTGGAAGCTATCCGGCAACTTGGATACGAGTTGAAAGATAATGCGATTTTCGTTCACTTAACGCTAGTGCCTTTTATTGCCGCCGCAGGTGAGTTGAAAACCAAGCCGACCCAACATTCCGTCAAGGAACTCCGTTCGATCGGTATTCAACCGAATATTCTGCTTTGCCGGAGTGAGAAACCCATACCACCAGGACAGCGCCGGAAAATCGGATTGTTTTGTAATGTCCCTGAAGAAGCCGTAATCCAGGCGCTTGATGTTCGAAGCATTTATGAAGTGCCTTTGAGTTATCATAAAGAAGGCTTTGACGTCGAAGTTCTGAAAGCTTTTCACATTGATGATGCTCCTGAACCGGATTTATCGAAGTGGGAAGATATTATGGACCGGGTAGTCCATCAGGAAGGCGAAGTGAATATTGCCGTCGTCGGTAAATATATCGAACTTCAGGACGCCTATAAATCCCTGACTGAATCCCTGGTTCATGGCGGAATCGCCAATCGGGTTAAAGTCAATATTACCTGGTTGGAATCGTCGATCTTTGACGATGAAGAAATTACACCTGCCAGCAAATTCGAATCTGTCCATGCCATTCTGGTACCGGGAGGATTTGGTGAGCGTGGGGCGGAAGGAAAAATCAAGGCGGCACAATATGCACGTGAGCACAGCATCCCTTATTTTGGGATTTGCTATGGTATGCAAATGGCCGTTATTGAAGGCTGTCGTAATCTGGCGGATATGCCAAATGCCGGCACTTCTGAATTTGGCTCGTATGATCCAAATGTCGTCGGCCTGATGACTGAATGGACCCGCGGCAATAAAACGGAAACCCGCTCAGAAGATGGTGATCTTGGGGGAACCATGCGGCTGGGAGCCTATCCTTGTGACTTGCTCGAGGGAACGCAAGTCCGTGAGATATACGGGCAGAATCATATCAGCGAGCGGCATCGCCACAGAT
>Ga0315336_1000825_pt1 | contig 72427 bp, 60 predicted proteins | sample ASW5metaG_FD_204512 | JGI IMG/M metagenome (GOLD analysis project Ga0315336, IMG submission 204512) | Ammonia-oxidizing marine archaeal communities from Monterey Bay, California, United States - ASW #5 | ecosystem: Environmental > Aquatic > Marine > Intertidal zone | place: USA: California... | reverse complement strand
ATCGCCAACGCATGGGTGAAAGGCTGGACCAAATCTGATGAAGTGGACGCGGTAGCTACGACAGACGCCGAAGGGAAATTCGAACTATTCGGTATGCGGTCGGACATCCCAACACGATTTTGGGCTTTGGCGGACGGCTTCGCCCTAGTGCCTCATGGGCCAATCAAGATTCCCGCCGAAGGGATTCGCGATTTGGAATTGAAAATGGATCCGGAATCGACAATCCGAGGACATCTGGCGGACCAGGATGGAAACCCGCTTTCCGATATCAAAATCATTCCGTGGCCGGAAGATATCTTTGAACTTCCCAACGGCTACTCTCAGAAAACAGACCATGACGGAAGGTTTCTATTGTCTCGGCTTCACGCATCGACCTATCGAGAACTCATGTTGGGCTTTCCCGACGAAGGCCAGTTCCGGCACATGGAGGATGCTCGAAATATCGTGGTTGGTCGGAATGAACACGTAAAAGATATGGAACTGGTATACGAATTTCCGGGTAATCTGACGATTACCGGTCGGGTCTTGAATGATATCGGCGCTCCGATAAAAGGGGCTCGGTTACAGGCCACTCGTGGAAACATTCGACGTACCACGCGGACTGACGAAAATGGACGGTATGTTTTCAAGGAACTTGGCGAGGGCATGTACGAACTCTCGTCGTTGTTCGGAGGAGGGCCCAAGGTGATGGCCGAGGCTGGTACGGAAGTGCCTGATGTGGTTGTCGGTCGACGTGGTGCGGTTAGTGGAACCGTTGTCGACGCGGTGACGAAAGAACCCTTGCCGGTGTTCGAAATATTAACTGATCCTTTTCCGCGCCGATGGAAAGAATTTCGAAACGCGGCTGGCCGATTCAGCCTATCCGACCTTCCCGCTGAGATGCGGTCCATCGTTGCGCGTGCGCCCGGGTATGCCGAAGGATACTTGCGCAATGTTCTCGTTACCCCCGGACAAACCCTGGAAAATGCCGTCGTCGAATTGGCGAAGTCAGGCAGCATCAGTGGAACGGTCTATGACCCCGAAGGGAAACCGCTGCGGGACGCTATGGTGGGTTACAGCAAGTACTATGCAAATGACAACCCCCGGACGAATGCGGAAGGGCGATTCCTGTTTGAAAATGCAAAATCGGGTCCCTCTGTGTTCGGTGTATGGCACCCAAGGTATGCACCGAAAAAAATTGACGTCGTTGTTGAACCGGGTGACGCCATGGAAGTCGAAATTCATTTGGTCGAAGGCGCTCGGGTAACCGGCCGCATTGGTCAACCCGACAACCGTCCGGAAAGTATCATCATCGAATTGATTTCCAGGGATGAAGGGGAGCAGGAGCGCCATCAAAACATCGATGCCGGGTCCGATGGTACGTATGAAATCACGGGTATTGCACCGGGAAACTACACACTACACTACGCTTTCACGATTGGGTTGCAAGGGCGCGTTCTCGACATGCCGATTTCGTTCAGTGGCACGGAGCATGAAATTGTGGACTTCGAAGTCGTAGAAACCGAAACGAGCGCACGATTCGACGTCGATTTACCAGCCACCACGGGAGAGTTCGACAGCCGGGTCTATGTCGAGGTGTCGTACGAGAAAATCGGTGCGTCGGTCGGAAAAAATTATTCGTATGCATCGAATCAGGACGAGCTGATTCTCCAGGGCCTTTTGCCCGGCACTGGGACATTGACGGCCCGGTTATATAACACATCGTTTTCCGGGATTCTCGCCGTTGTCGAACCCCACGAGGTTGAAATCCAATCCGGCACCGAAAATCGATTTGTACTAGATTTTGCCGATGTACAGCAATAGCCTTCCGGAAATCTTTTTTAGACAATGCGGGTTGAAATATTCCTCTAGGGGGTGGCCTCGTCGACATCTCCAAATTCGATTGACGTGATTGATATAGACGGTGTATGGTCTTTATCAATGGTATCATCGAGTCAAAAAATTATCAGAAACAAATGGCTGTCGATCATCGTTGTCCTCATTATTGCCTTGGCGGTTCCCATCTTGTCCGTCTTAGGGCTTTGGTTCGGAACCCCCACCGAACCGATTACCTACTCTGAACCGCCAGAATTCGTTGTCGCACGAATAACGCCTTCAGCGGAAACGGAAACAACGGCACAATCAAATCCCAATGAAAATTTTACCTCAACACTTGCAGCTGCGGATGAAGAATTTGGTCCGGTAACCGAAGAATCCATCTACAAGGCCGCGTACCATGCCATCGCTGAAGCGGGTTCTCCGGAACCGTGGCTTACTTTACTTCGTCATCCTGACCAAAAAGTCCGTTTTACAGCCATCAACGGCTTAATCAAAGCGTCCTGGGATGCGCCCGGCGTACTGCTCCCAGAAAACGCTGAGGCTCAAATATATAACACGATTGACGATGATCGACCACTGTTCCTTCAGGTTCAAGAAGCTTTTTGGGACCGAGTCGATACGCATCTAGGCGATATCCAATCGGTGATGTACGAGATGATCGTGGACTCAGTTGAAAACGATTGCAATCAACGCGAAGTGTTACACGTGATTACAAGAATGCCGAATAGTAATGACGATACCCTCAAGTTGCTCAATTGGGCGGCCGGTACCCATCCGGATAGAGATATGCGATACGCGGCCATGTGGGTTACGTTTTTCGCCGATCCCAACAGCGATACGTCGACCGCCATGCTACGCCAACGAAGCCGTGACCCGGATTTTAAAATTCGATCCCAGTCATCTTTTTTTCGCCTTGAGCAATTCATCGGCTACCGCTAGCCACGGAGTGTTTTGACTAACACTCTGCGTTTAGTCGCGACTAACCATGTATTTCGGATTCGATAGGTTGAGTTTATCGACGGTGGTTCGGCGCAGGTGTTCGAGTACTTCGCCGCTTTGGTTGTCGAGTTCGCCGGATTTGATTTTTCCGGCCAATTGACGGTTCAGCTCGATCACGTCTTCGGTGTCTGTGTTCAGCAAAGCCTTTAAGCGTTCGGCTTCGGCGGCATCCATTTCTTCGCCGTTGGTCAGCGTGCGTTCAATGGTGGCCAACACGTTGGTGGCCACCAATAGATGAAACGCGGGTTGACCGGATAACGTGGGGGCGAGGTTTTTCGTCAGGTGTTCGCGTACGGCGTTTACGAGTTCCTGAGCATTGGGTCGATCGATGGGCATTTCGTATTCCTCCTAATCGACCAACTGCAACAGGTCGTATTCCGTTTCTGCCGCACGTCTTCCGATGGCGGCTTTCTCCAGCGACTTTATTGGCCCGTCGATGTGGCTGAAGCCCATACCGATACACATGATTCCCCACCGGAGTGTGCCGAAGGCTTCCCAAAAACGGACGATCTCCGGATCAATTTCTCCGCCCCCACCATCGGCATATCCTTGCAGCATATCGTCCAGATCACCGAAACCACCGACGCGTTTGTTGTAGTGGCCGTAGCGCCACGAAGGGACGCAAATCCAGCCGAGGTCGGTGAACGGGTTTCCGATGTGGCCCAGTTCCCAGTCCAATACGGCGGCAAGACCTTCTTCGTTTACGATAATGTTCCCATTTCGAAAATCACCGTGCACGAATGCGGTTTTGTCGCCTGCCATACCGAGCCGTTCCTGCAGCCACCGGTATCCGTACTCAAATCCGGGATAGGGATGGTCGATTGCGCTCAACTGGTCGTAATACATCGCGAGGTGTTCTTCGGCCGACATCGATTTGATTTCCGGCACGGCTTCCAGCGGAATTTGGTGCATTCGAGCGGCGGCGTGTCCGCATTGGTAGGCGAGTTTTGGGCGGGCCTCCGCGTATTCTTCGTTACGCAGGATTCGACGACCGAGCGTTTCGCCTTCCAGCCGCTCCATAATAAAGCCTTCCGTCGTCCGTTCGTTCTGCTCCAGAAAAAACGGCACCTCCGGCACCGGTACATCCAGTTTCCCGCCTTCGACGATCAACTGACCTTCGGTCGTTCGAGTCGTGTGGTGGTCCTTCGCCGGTTTCGCGATACTCCCGTCGGCATCATAATTCACCGGGTCGCGTTTCAGGATGAGGGGAACGGGAGAGTCTCCGGTGCCCGACACATCGAAGGACCAGCATTCGCGGCTGGCGCCCATGGAAAGTTTGGTGAGGTTTTCTACGGTAGCGCCCGCACCATACACTTCTGCAGTTTTTTCCTGCAGGATTTCATTGAGTTCGCGTTGAGAACGTTGTGAATCAGTTTCCGCCATCGTGTATGACTAAGCCTCGAGTTCGGCCGTGTAACGACGGAGTAACTGTCTCGCTAAACTAGACATATGTACTTGGTCGGGTCCGTCACCGACTTGAATGTAACGGGCAGATGCGTATGCTTTCGGCAGAAACGTGTCGTCGGTAAAGCCCATGGCGCCGTGGACCTGCATGGCGCGGTCGGCCACGGTTGCAGCCATTTTTGGTACGACGATCTTACACGCTGCGATGAGGTCCCGTGCTTCGCGGTTACCGTGGCGGTCCATTTTATCAGCGGCCATCAACGTCAACAGACGGGCTTGTTCGATTTCGCAAAACGACTTGGCGATGTCTTCGCGAAGAGATCCATGTTCCGATAGTTTTTTCCCGAAGGCACTACGACTTTCCGCGCGTTGGCACATGAGCTCCAGGGCCCGTTGCGATGCACCAATGAAGCGCATGCAGTGATGAATCCGCCCGGGCCCTAAACGTCCTTGTGCGATTTCGAATCCACGGCCTTCACCGAGCAGAATATTTGATGCGGGTACCCGCACGTTGTCGAATAACAGTTCCGGGTGACCGCCCGGCATGCCGCTGTAACCGAAGGTTGTGATGTCGCGTACCTTTGTTAGTCCCGGTGTATCTTTCGGTACCAAAATCATCGATTGTTGGACATAACGATTTTCGTTATGAGGATCACTTTTACCCATTACGATGGCAATCTTGCACCGTTCGTTGGAATATCCGGACGAGAACCATTTACGTCCATTGATGACGTACTCGTCGCCGTCGCGTTGGATGTTACATTCGATATTGGTGGCATCGCTTGAGGCGACTTGGGGTTCGGTCATGCAAAAACATGAACGGGTTTCTCCGTTGAGGAGGGGTGTCAGCCATTTTTCTTTTTGTTCTTCCGTCCCGTAACGATACAGTACTTCCATGTTGCCGGTATCGGGCGCAGCGCAGTTGAAGACTTCGGAAGACCAGGCGACGCGGCCCATGAGCTCCGATAACGGCGCGTATTCAAGAACAGTAAATCCCGAGCCGTGTTCTTCGTTGGCCATGAACATATTCCAAAGACCTTCTTCACGGGCTTTGGCTTTTAGTTCGTCCATGATGGGTGGTGTGGTCCAACCGCCCGCATCTTTCACGTGTTGTCCATATTCGTCCTCGATGGGATAAATGTGTTTATCCATAAATGCGCTGATGCGTTCTTGATAGTCTTTCACTTTGTCACTGATCTGAAAATCCATTCGCTATTTCTCCAATTATTAAACGTGCGTAAAGAGTGGTTCGGTTTCCGCTGCAAGTTTTTCTAAATCCGGGAATGATTCCGAATCGTCCGGTGTTGCGAAATCTGGGTTAGTTACAACGTCCAGACACATTTTGAAAAGGTCCCAATGGCCAGGGGGAACGGCGGCCGTCACTGGGCGACCCAAAGTGAATCGCAGCGCCATTTCGACGTCTTCGTAGGTGTCCAGCGGTTTGTACCAACATTTCGGCCAGTTGCGGAAAAAGGACTTGAATTCTTCTTTCGTCCACCGGCGGTGGGCCAGAGCCTTTAATGCCAAGATGGCCATTCCTTTTTCTTGTGCGCGCTCGAACACTGCCGGTCCAAACTTGCCGGAGTTCCACGCGAAATAGTTCATGGGAAATAGGACGGAGTCGAAATCGAATTGGTCCATGGCTGCGAGAGCGGCTTCTTCCGTATGGGCCGAGAATCCGATGTGACGAATTTTTCCTTCATCGCGCGCCTTTACGATAAATTCCATCGCGCCGCCGGGAGCGAACGCGGCGTTCACATCGTTTTCGACGCTTTGGAGAGAGTGCATTTGGTATAAATCGAAATGGTCGGTTTTTAATTTTCGGAGCGAATCTTCCAATTCTTCCTGTGCACCTGCGGCGTCACGCGCTTTGGTTTTGCAGGCTAGAAAACAGTCGTCGCGATAGGGTTCAAGGGCGGGTCCAAGCATTTGCTGTGCGTTGCCATACATGGGGGCTACGTCGAAATAATTGACTCCGGCGTCGAAAGCTTCGCCGACGTATCGGCTGGCGGTTTTGGCGTAGGTGTTCGTAACGATCACGCCTCCGAAACCGATGACGGAAACGGAATCATCCGTACGTCCAAATGCGCGGCGTTCAAGTGGTTGTTCTGACATAAAATACCCTTCCCGTTGGATTCTCAAGCGAAGAAAAGAATTCCGTAGAGAATAGAGTATTTCTAAGTTTCAGGCAACTTCCTTGGGGCAGGACGAATCGGCGAATTGATGCATCGAAACGCATCGGCCGATCCAATTATAAAATGTTGTACGTAGAATGACTTTTTGAGCAAGTTAGTAAACTCTATAAGAAAATCCTGGCAGCCACCAAACAACAAACCACACATACGAGAGATACACACACAATCACAAGAACGCTCATGTCCTTCTCCTAGTTTTTCTGCTATTTATTGGACCCAACGATTCATTGCGAGGTTTCGAGAATTCGAATCGGGCGGGTGGTTTGACGCGCTATTCGTGTACGGCGCCCGCGATATCTCCGTTGACGAGGACGGTATTGCCGCATTTTTTACAGATGACGGGAATGACCGGCATGACGGACTCATCTCGAGCGGATCCATTTTCGGTGCGTTTAACCAGCTCGTACACATCATGTTGGACCGACCAATCGTGTTGGCCACATAAGGGGCAGGACGCTTCGTGAAGCCAATTTTTCCGGATGTGTTTTACGATTTCCTTCGGGTGCAATTGAACCGTCATAGCGAAGAACCCTCCCTTTCGTAGTGATGATAGAGGTCAATTATACAACGAAATACGGAATTTGGGAGGAAAAGTTGGGGAGGTGGGAAAGCCCTATTTCCAATCGAGCTGGGCTACGAGGTCCAAGATCACATCGCTGTCGTAGGTCGTGTCATTGGCGAGGATAGCGATTCCCAACTTTCGTTCGGGATAAATTCGCATGGCGCAGCCGAAGCCGGGGCCGCCTCCGCCGTGGGCGAGGTATTGGACGGCGTCGCCCGATTTGTTTACTTCCCAACCCAAGCCCTGGAAGGCTTCGGTGACCTGCCCGGTGTCTTCGGCCGGCATGATGCTTTCGGTCGTCATGATTGCCATTGTTTCTTTGGATAGAATTCGATTTCCTCCGTATTTACCATTGTTGAGGCAGGCCATGAGGAAACGAGAAAGATCGGCAGTCGAACCAATGAGTCCGGTCGGGGGATTGCTGTCGGCGTAGAAGCGATTAAACCATATGCGTCGGTCTACCGTTTCCCGGATGAAGGCTTTCCAGTCATCGAACAGAATCGGTAAGAATGCTGTCTGCCAATGATAGACCGGATGGGATCCCACGGCCGCGAGGGGCATCATCTCTTCGGTGTACTTGAAGTTGGTGTGGGACATTCCGACGCGAGCAAGTATATTTTTAACGACGTACTCTTCATACGTCATGCCGGATACTTGTTCGATGAGGGCTCCGAGAACCATGAAGCCTACGTTGGTGTATTCGGATTTGGTACCCGGCGCGAATTTGAGTTTTCCGTAGTCGGGAAACACGGACTCCAGATATTCGGTGTTATTCGGTTGGGTATCGTTTTCCAGATGCATCCAGCCCATTACTTCGGGCACGTTGTCAGGGATACCCGAGCTGTGGTTGAGCAGATGTCGGATGGTGATTTTTTCATCCGATTCAGACGTATATTGGACGTCGAAAAAGTCAAGGTGATCCGCGACCGGATCATCAATACTCAGTTTCTTTTGTTCATGCAGCTGAAGGATGGCGACGGCTGTGAAAACTTTGGTCATGGACCACCATTTGTACACCGTATCGGGTCCCGCCTTCATGTCTTTCGGTCCATCTGCCAGCCCGAATCCCTGGTTGTATTTGATCTTCTTGTCGTGGACGACCACCACCGTGAGACCGGGCGGAACGCCGAACGAAACAAGGCTCTTCAGATAGGATTCGACATCGTCCATCGACGATACCGTAGACGGTGGAGGTGGCGGTTTTGGACCGAAAAACATGAATCCGGCGACCAGCAAGACCAGAATGAGAACGAGGGAGCAGGCGCTGCCGATAGTGAATTTGAGCATTCGTTTTATTTTCAGGACTCACGCTCCTCTCGTCCGGATTATACCAGTCCTTAGTATGACCAAGCGTACCTGGGATTGGTTTGAACATACCAAAGTGGAGAGTGATACAATCCAACTTCAAGGTCCGTACAGTAAACCGTTTTTTCCAGGAATAGGATTTCTGAGCGTATGGGTGCAGACGAACGACATTTGATGGGGCAGTTGTCGCACGCCAAATCGACGATGGCCCGAGGACGGTTTGGGGATGCGCTCGAAATTCTCGATCCATTGATGTCGCAGTATCCAGATGATCCCGAAGCCATTTATCTGACCGCCTATTGTTTTATCGAGTTGGACGAAATGACGTCCGCCCACGATCTAGCCACCCGGTTGGTTCGAAAGTACAAATATGAGCCAGGGCAGGATCTGCTGAATACCATTAACGAAAACGATCCGTTGCCAACCATCGAAACCACGTCGGGATCCTCTTTTTCCTGTGGTCGGTTCTTGTTTCTAGGATGTCTTGCGCTGGTTCTGTTTCCGGTGGTCATCAGTCTCATAGGCATTATTGTTCTGGACAACAAGTTCACATTGCTGTTTCCGGACGACGCAGTTTCGCTGGTGGAGCAATATGGAGAAAACCATGCCGTCGTGTTGGTGGTACGAACCGAGGGTGAAATATTCGAAGAGCACGTGGCCAGCGCCATGGATTGGCCGCCTTGGACAGTCGAAGCCGTAATACCGCACGAGTTCGGTTTCTTCTTGGACGCGAGCCCGGAGCACAATCAGTTTACGATGACAATCGCCGCAAGTACAAAGCGACTCGGTGGATTTTTTGATTGGAGTTTGGGCAACACTCCTTTATATGAAATAAAATTTGGTGACGGAATGGAAACGGTTTTTGCCGACGTGGACGATCGTGGTGTGCTGCAATTCGACACAGTCGGGCAGTTATCTGAAATCGGTAGGCAACAACTCAGCGAGGGGTTCGCGCTTGAACCGCTGGGGTTCCAACAATTCAAAGGCGGTATTCCGGTTGAAATTCGTTTCAACAACGACGACGGGGCTGCATTCCTCATTATGGACACGTTGTTTGGAAAGGGAAACCTTCCGAATCCGCCGCCCATCGACGATGCCTGGCGCGCTGTTTTCCTCAATGCGTACTCGGGAAGCATTCTCATCGATAACGTCATCGCCGAAAAGTTCAGTCTGACGATTCAGGTCGAGTGTGTCGATTCGAAGTTAGCCGAAAGTGTGTTGACTGCACTGAAAGAAATCGAGCGCCTTGGTTCGGAGGAATACGCCCATCTGGCCGTGAACGGAGAAATTATCCGCGATGGAAAAATGGTCGAAGGTCGCTTCGCCATCGGGAACTATGAATCAACCTTGGAAAAGCTCGTTCGCTCTTCAGCAGGATGGGCAGAGGCGAACCAATGATGGCCTCGATTATCTGGCTTTCCATAGAGCGTCGCGGTCAGTCGCTGGGTCGGTATCTGATGATTCATCCCGACGATTCCGGTTGACGCTCTGAGACTTAAAGGGCTGAGCCAAAAGCCTGTCGAGCCGTTGGTCGCGTTCGTTGCGAAACTCTTCCACACCGATGATCATCGTTTCGTGTCCGGCTGATGGTTGCCGCCGGTAGGTATTGAATAAACGATCCCAGATGGAGAGGTTGAATCCGTAATTGCTATTCGTCTCGGAGGGGATCACCGAATGGTGGACTCGATGCATATCCGGCGTGACGAGAAAAATGCGAAGGAATGCATCTATCCGATTCGGCAAACGAATGTTTGCATGGTTGAATATTGCCGTTCCGTTCAAAATAACTTCGAACAACAACACCGCAAGGACCGAAGGGCCGATGACGATGATGGCGGCAAACTTGATCCCCATGGAAATCATTATCTCGATCACGTGAAAGCGGACGGCGGAAGTGACGTCTAGATCGACGTCGCTATGGTGAACACGATGAAGACGCCATAGTACCGGGATAGAATGAAACAGGATGTGTTGGAGATAAATCACTAAATCCAAAATAACGACGGCGAGCACCAATTCGATTTCTTTCGGCAAGTTTGCGAGGTTAAACAGACCCCATTGATTCTCTGCAGCGAGAGCAGCCATTCCGACAGCGAGGATAGGGATGAGCAAATGAGTGGCAAACGAATTGATTGTTGCCAAACTGAGGTTACCGAACCAACGAATGGATCGTCGAGCCGTTTGACGTCGTCTGGGGTCACCGAGTTCCCACAACGCAAAAATCACGAACAACGAAACAAAAGTCCCAAGCCGTACGATTGTTTCGTCATTCATATATCACGTTCCTGAATTCATGTATGTACCGTGGTCGAAAAATGTGTACATTGGATCACCGGATGTGGAGTGCGCGGATTTTTGTGCGATTTCATTCGACTCGTTCGGCGACGTACTTCCATCAAGATAATCGTCGAATTCTTTAGGTAGGGGATTCGCGCTCGCAATCAAATATCCTTCGTTCTGTTGCGATTTGGTAATGTTCGAAACTTCGCGGGTCCACATTCCACTCAATAATTCCGGCGGAGCGTACACGAGTTTTTGACCTTGAGTGCGCAATGCCTGATAGGGTGCGGCGAAAATATTCGTGAATGAATAACCCAGCTTACCCAGTTTGCCCTGGGCTTGTTTAAACATGTCTTGCGGGAGCCAGTATGTGTGCATGTCCATCGAATCGCTTTCTTGCATGGCACAATCCTCCATCGTTGGTTTATAACTATGACGCATCAACTGTGCCATTTGGGGATAGTTAGCGTAAGGTATTGGCGTGTAAGTGGTTAGCGGGATCGGAGTGAAAGTCGAAATTTCATGATAATTGGGATTTCACGAAATTTCCTAGCTGTTTTTTACGAGAAATGGCGAATCTCATCGCTTCAGTAGTGGATCTGGGCACTGTATCTTTCCGAAGCGACTGTCGGGTAATATGGAATTTTACAGTCATTTCCGGAGAACTATCAGTGTTTCATCAATTGAATGTCGCCTCCGCCTTATTGCGCGGCGGCCGTTTTTTTTCAGCCCTCGGGTTTGTCCTGGGAATCATATTTAATACATCAGTTCAGGCGCAGGAAGACTATCTTTCGCCTGAATTGCGAAAACAAGTTGAGCAGTTGAAAGTGGAGGCCGCGGCGAAACCCACCGACGCTCGAAACGTACTTGAACGAGCTCCGATCATTTGGGAATGGTTGAATGCCCAGTCGATGCGCGGTGAACAGTTTTTGATCGATTTACCCCTGTGGCTCAGCTACCCCATCGGCATGCCGGACGAACCCATTCTACCGCTGGCGATTCGAGCGATCGACAATGCGATTCGAGAATTGCAGGTTAAGGAAGAGCATCCGCAGGCGATCGGTACGATTACGGTTGACTCGACAGGGCCTTACGAAGTGAACAGTCACCAGACGATTGTTCAAACCTACACGGTCGGATCGTTGGGGATGTCGGAAGGTGGCGGACTCCTGTTGGCGCACCAATTAATGGCCGACTATGGAGTGCCTCAAACCAAAGATGCGTCCAAAGCTGATTATTTGACCATCGGCTGTTCAAACCCGGATGCGTCTTTTGATCAAGGCATGTACCGGATACCAAGTTTTATTCATGGGGTTTATCCAGGGACACCGTTGTCATTTACGCTTAAGGGCACATCGTTGAATCCCGGCGATACGATAACGATCAGATACGGCGATCGGTCGGGAGGATCGCCCGGGTTCCTGATGCAAAGTTCGGAGAACGATGATTTTCAATTGCCGATTTATGTTGATATCGAGGGAAAACGAAATTATTTCACCGCCGAATGGCCCGGAATCAACGTTGTCGGTGGAGATGCTGCCGGCGCAAATGCGGTGGTTCCTTCTGTAGTCGCAATAGGTGAAACGTTTGACTTGGCGGTTCGTACTCACGACCCGTATTACAATCGCGCTTCCGGAAATCTCCCAACCTATACGGTCGTGTTGAACGGAAACCCAATCGGCGAAATTGATTCGACGGCCTCGGGATCGGTACGCATGTCCGGGCTTTCCTTGGACGAGCCGGGAGTTTATCGCTATGAATTGCGTTCCGATGATGGAAACATTGCCACAATGAGCAATCCCGTCTGGGTTCAGGACGATCCTAAGCATCGAGTTTATTGGGGTGAAACTCACGGGCACACCAGCTATGCAGAAGGACAAGGGACGGTTGATAACTTTTTTCGCTACGGCCGGGAAGATGGTTTGTTGGATTTTATAGCCCTTTCTGAACACGATGCGTGGATGGATGATTGGGAGTGGAGTACGCTCATCGACGCGGTGGATCGATTTAACGTCCCTAACGAATACGTGGTGTTCCTGAGTTTCGAATGGACCGCCAAAGTCGAATTCGGCGGCCATCACAATATTCTTTACCGAACCGCACCCGGGCGGGAGCGCGTCCCGGTCCAAACGGCACCAACGTTGTCCGATATGATTTTCGGCCTCAGAGAAAACAACGACCCAACGGATCTCTTGGTCATACCGCATGCCCATATGCCGGGTGATTGGCGCCAGAACGATCCACAGCTTGGAAAGTTAGTTGAGATTACCTCCATGCATGGCACTTTCGAGTGGTTCGGAAATTATTATCTCCAGAATGGCCATCAGATTGGTTTTGTCGGAGCTTCCGACAATCACGAAGGCCGACCCGGTTTCAGCGGTGACAGCAGTACGCCGGCGTTCCAGCATTTCGGTGGACTCGGCGCAGTATTGGCGCCGGAGAAAAGCTCCGACGCTTTATTCGACGCGATGCGGAACATTAAAGCGTATGCGACTTCCGATGCCGCGCGGATCATTTTGGATGCGAAACTGAACAAAGCATTGATGGGCACGCGTGTCAAATTCTCTCCAAAAAGAGACTTGGCCGCAACAGTCATGGGAACGTCGCCCATCGATACGATCGACGTGATCAAAAACGGTGAGATTGTCGAAACAAAGCGATACCTCACCGCTCCACTGGAATCCGATTGCTGGGTAAAAGTTTCATTCGAATCAACATCTGAACACGGGATGCGGGACAGTCCTCGCGGAAATCGGATCTGGAACGGGACGATCAAAGTGGCCAATGCAACTATCGAGGAAGTGAGTATTCCCGGGCTACGCAATCCTTATTGGGAGGACGCGACGATCGATCCCGAGAATCCGGATACGATCATTTTTCATAACGAGACTCGTGGTCGGGGGAACACAGTACTGATAAAGCTTTCCAATGCTTCCAACGATACAACAGTCAAGATCAATCTTGATCGCACGATGGAATCAGGTATTACCTACCCTATTCGATATCGGCCGTCGCCGTTTCCGAAGCGTGAATTGGATATATCGTTGGGCGAAGTTGAGAAATCCGGATATTACGACATTGCGTTGGAAGAAGGGCGTTTTACCGATCATGTTGGGTTGGAGATTTTCGATTCCGCCGGAAAAATGGACCAGACGTTCAGTTATTCCGAGTCCAAAGCGACCACCCACGATGACTACTACTATCTTCGCGTTACTCAGTTGGATGGATCACGGGCCTGGTCGAGTCCCTGGTGGGTTGGCGGAGACCCTCCCCGCTAGCAGGACGCTATCTTGTTCGTTTAGGTTTTAAATCGCCGTAGACTTTACCGATCCATTCATCGACAGAGGTGTAGTCGCTCGACCATTTGTGGTATTCCACGGGCAACCCTTTCTGTTTGGCTGCTTCAAGGGTGGCGCCGTTGTCGAGTTGGTCTTTTATATACTGGACCGTGCCGACCATCATTTCGTGAAAGGCTTTGACGTCTGCTTTCGTTGCGAGGCGGCCATGGCCTGCGATGATGAGCGTATCGTCGTCGAGTAATTCCAATACATCCCCTACATTTTTAACATATCCATTGATGCTCCCGTTTTCAAACGGATAGAACGACGGGAACGACGTGGTGAAAAGAAGATCGCCCATATGGGCCACGTTTGAACCTTTGAAGAAGATCACGCTGTCGCTATCCGTGTGTCCATTTGGAAAATGGATTAGTTTGATTTCTTCGCCGTTGAAATGGACCGATGCAGAATCCGCATAGGTGACGATCGGAAGCGTATTCGGATCATGTTTCTTTGGTCTGCTCAACCGTTTACGGACGTTTTCATGGGCAATGATATGTGCGTTGGCGCCGAACACCGCATTGCCACCCGTATGATCTCCATGGTGGTGGGTGTTCAACACGAAGACCAGCGGTTTTTCACTGATCCCTTTCAATGCTGCCTGAACTTTTCCGGTGAGCACAGCGAATTCATTGTCTACGATAAGCATCCCGTCGTCGCCAACCGAGACCGCAATGTTCCCACCGCGGCCCATCAGCATATGAATCGGACCTTTTACGTGGGTTGCGGTAATTTCCGCATCTTCAATTCGATGATTGTCTGACTGAGCGGCCATCGAAAAGAGAGTGATCAATGCGACGAATGAACAGAGAATTTTCATGTTGGGTTCCTTCTTTATACCAGCGAAATACACATAGTTACCCCAGCTGCGGCTTGATGACGATGAACCATATAACCAATCCTGCCATCGCCAATTGAAATGCGAAAATAAATCTCAAACATGTCTTCGCGAATTTTCCCGGCTGGATTCGCTGGTCCATATTATTGGCCTGGAGCCATAATGTCCCGCCTGATTGGACTGGCATCATAATTGCCGCCGCCAAGCCTCCAATAATCACAAGAAAGACGGGTCGTTCGAACCGCAAATATACGAGAAAAGCAAAAACCGGGACGATGGTTACGTAAATTCGAATGCATCTTTGGCGTAAACGTAGATCGGAACGATTGATCAAGCCCATTTCCATGAAGTAGTCCGGGATGTAGCGTGCGCCGGCCCCGATGCCGGAAAGAACGGTGGAGGATAATATGAAAAACGCCCCAATCCCAAACAACCATAATGCCCACGGTCCCAATGTTTCGGTGAACATGTTCGAGAGCACAGCGATTGTTTCGTTGCCTTCCGGTATTTCGTCCATGGTGTGTAACACGCCTGCCCCTAAGACGTAGAAGGGAAGAGTCGCGCAGGTGAGAATGATCAACGTGAACCACACATCGGTGTGGAGGACTTTCATCCATCCACGAGCATGGGGTTCCCAATCATCGCCAACTCGTTTCGATCCGAGAAAACTGGGATACCCTTTTTCCACGCACCAATAGGTATAGGCCGATATCTCGGCAGAGTTGACGCCCGTAATGCCGTAGGCACCCAGCGCCAGAGCGACGTATTCCCAATGGAATTCGAAAGCAAATCCGGATGCGATATCAGCGGCCGTCACTTTGAATTCGGTGAACTGCATCGCGATGGAGCAAATGATGGTTGTTACGGTGAAGGTCATGACCAAAACAAGCATGACTTTTTCCAAGCCTTTGTACGCGCCGATATTCAAAATGATGATTACGGCGAGGCCGATACAGCCGGTCGCCCAGTTCGGGTCAATCCACGGAATTAGAACTGCCAGTGCTTGGCCTCCTCCGCCCATAACACCGCCGAGGGTCATGATGTTGGGTATAAATGCAATCAACATTAACCAGACAGGGACGGAAAGTTTACCAATGCGCACCGGTATTCGGTTCATCGCACGGAGATAGGTGTCGCCGGATACGATAATATAGCGGGCGATTTCTGCTTGGACTAAGGACTTGCTCCAGCAAGAAATGAGCATCCACCAGAGCAGCGCAAACCCGACGGATGCTCCCAGTCCGGCGGTGAGGATGAGTTCGCCGGAGCCCACAACCGACCCGGACACGATCAAACTGGGACCCAGGTATTTGATGCGACCCAGAAATTTTTCTGGAGGAGGATGGGCTTCGCCATCGCGGACGGTATAGGGGTCGACTTCCACAGGCTCGGTCATTCCGTTCGCCCTTTACACGTATTCATTTGTGAGGAAATCAAACGTCGGTGCTCCACTTGTCGTAGTGATAAAGGCAAACCCGGATCCACAATTTGTCCAGTGTAGCGGATGGGATTCGGTAGATCGAGAACAAATAGGAGCATCTATCCACCCTTGATTAGATGTCCCCAATTTGATTAACTATGTTCTTGGTAATTTTCGTTCCCGGGAGAAATATATATGAGCACCGTCGACACGACACATGGAAAAATTGAAGGGTCGAACGAAGACGGGTTGTCCGTTTTTCGAGGGGTTCCGTATGCCAAACCACCCGTCGGCGACCTGCGTTTTCTTCCGCCGGTAGAGCCCGAGCCATGGACGGACACATTGGTGACAAAAGAATTTGGTCCCTCTGCTGTACAGATCCCGTCGAAGTTGGCTCCCGAAGTTTCTGAAAACATGTCGGAAGATTGTCTTTCGTTGAACGTATGGACGCAAGAGTGCGACGACAAAAAAAAACCTGTCATGGTTTGGATTCATGGCGGTTCGTTCTTGGTGGGTTCGAGCAACAATGCCGTAAGCAATGCCGCCCGAATGACTCAGCGTGGCGACGTCGTCGTAGTGAGCATCAATTATCGCGTGGGATGTTTTGGATTCCTCAATCTGGCGGAAATCGCCGGTCCGGATTACGCGACATCAGGCAATATCGGATTACTTGATCAGATAGCAGCATTGAAATGGGTACGCGACAACGTCGAATCCTTCGGCGGTGATCCAACGAACGTAACCGTTTTTGGTTGTTCAGCCGGCGGTATCAGCATCAGTGCCTTGTTGACCATGCCGGATGCGGAAGGTCTGTTCCATCGAGCCATTACTCAAAGTGGTAACGCCTTGGCACGTTCAGCAGCGAGCGCGACCACAGCTACGAAAATTTTCATGGAAAAGGCGGGCGCGGCAACCGTCGAAGAGTTATGCGAGAAATCGACGGACGAGCTTATTGCGGCTCAAGTGGAATCGTTGGCGTCGTCTGCCAAGCCGGATGTGTTTTTCGGACCGGTCGTGGATGGTGCCAGTCTGCCTGAGCCACCACTCCATGCCATCGCCGAGGGGCGCGCGATGAAGGTTCCCATTCTTTCGGGAACGACGTTGGACGAAATGCGTTTTTGGTTATTGAGCAACCCTGCCGTAGTCACGGTACCGACGGACAAACTCGCCCACGTGGTCAATCGACTTACAGACGGTCGGGCGGAGTCGGTATTGGACGCCTACAACGCGAAGTACCCGAACGCGAACGAAGCGGACCTATCGGTGGCTGTACTTAGCGATATGAATTTTACGTTGCCGGCCGTACGCATGGTGGAATCCCATTCGAAACATCAGCCGGATAGTTGGATGTACCTTTTCGCGTGGGAAAGCCCCGCGCAAGGCGGCATCCTTGGAACGCCGCACGCCATCGAGCAACCGTTTGTATTTGGAACGCTCGATTCGCCTTTTGCGAAAGTGTGGATCGGCGATGGTGAAGGCCTCGCCGAGTTTTCCGACAAAGTACAAGATGCGTGGCTCGCGTTCGCCAAAAATAGCAACCCTTCGCACGCCGGAATTCCCGAATGGAAAACCTACGATACTGAAGATCGACACGTCATGCGCCTCGATACGGAGTCGACTCTCGAAAGCGATCCACATGGAGACATTCGAAACCAATGGGACGGCGTTCCTTTCGACGGCATCGCGCCGCCCGTGGGCGTGAGACCCACGTGACGAGTATGAAATTTGTTCGCATAATGCATCGGCTGCCGATCAAACGAAACTCAACTATAAATGGAAGTTCTTAATTTTGCCCTCTAACGACTACCAACCCAGAGATTTTGAGACCGAGCGAAGTCCACTTAAATCGGTGTTGTTTTTTGGATCCATCGTTTTCGGCTGGGCCTCGGCCGCAATAGTGGTCGCAGTTTTTGTGTTCAACGTGGGGAGGGATGGGCCGGAGGTTGGTTTCGAAGGAGGCGATCACAACGCCGATGGTCTTTTTCCACCACCTGAGTTGCATATACCGGGTTTGCTCCTACGGTTGGATGGCGACGGACATGCGCGTGCCGACGCAACCGGTCAACTTCTAAAATACGCGACAGAGGAACACTTGGAAGCATTACATGAAGGTATTGGCGGATTGAGGAATGGTGCCGCGCGGGGACGTGCGGCCATGGTCCTGGCGAAAATCGCTTCGGAACAATCAAATGCGAACCTGACCAGGATGCTCGAAGAGGATACTTCAAAGTATGCGCGTCGCGGGGCGGCTTATGCGTTGGGGCAAATCGGTTCCGAATCGAGTGTCGTTTCACTGAAACATGCGTTGGCATCTGATGAGGAAACCGACGTTCGGTTTTACGCGGCGAATGCCATACTATCGATTTTGGGCTCCGATGCGGCGAGTACCTTTCAAGACGTTCTCAGTGGAGACTCATTGCCTGCTAAAGTGCGGGAAGAACTTGAACGAATGTCCGATCCGCTGCGCATGGGTACCCGTGCGCCAGACGTTGTTGCTGGTCGTTCTTCGAGAGGCGTTCTCAATGACGGCGAATATAAAATCTATGTTCCGTCTCGATATACGTCCAAAAAAAAGTGGCCGGTTGTCGTTTCGATTCACGCACGAAATGAGCCGTGGGAAGATTTTGAAAGCATGTGGCGCGTGGACGCTGAAAAGCATGGATTCATAGTGTTGGCCCCTCACTTCGATGAAGTGAACTACCCCAGCTACGAGTGGATGGTTGGACTTGCTCGAAGTTCAGACGCCCAATTGCTTTCGATCATCGATCAACTGGGAGAAGTCGCATCGATTCAATCTGAGCAATTCTATTTGTTCGGGCATTCGACCGGCGGAAAATTTGTGTCCTCGTTTTCTTTTTTGTATCCGGAGCGTGTGGCGAAAGCAGCCATGGCAGGAGCCAACGGTTTCACGTCACCTGACCCAAAAAAAATGTTCGTGGCAGGGATCTTACCGAATCCGGGTAACCATGGTGATGCTGTTTTCGACGTAAAAAAGGTATTTGACACCCCTATGGTTGTACTGCTGCGGCTCAATGAGCGCAAATCGCGCCGAAACGAAGCAGTTCAGTTTAAATCCGCAATGGACAAGTATGCAACGCAGATTGGGACGCGACACCACGCTGAAATTCTGGAATTACCTTCCGGTGGCGACGTCGCTGCTTTGTACGCAATACATGCGGGCCGGTTTTTTTTCGACGAGTTGTAAGCGATTCCTCCTAGGACATATTGATCGATTCGTCGCTCAAATGCTATTTTCAACAGGTGTTTTCGTCGCAAAATCCGGTCGTTCGTCGTTTTCTATCAATGAAACGACTCGAAGAAATCAGGTGAATATTCTATGACAGCGCAAGAAACTATTTTGATCGCCAATCGCGGTGAAATCGCGATTCGAATTGCCAAGGCAGCCGAAGCATTAGGTATTCGAACGGTCGCCGTTTATTCGGAAGATGATTCCACGTGTTTACATACTCAGGTCGCAGATGAAGCCGTTCCGTTGAAAGGTTCCGGTGTTGGCGCGTATCTGGATTTTGAACAACTGATTGAAGTCGCGAAATCGTCGGCCTGCACGATGGTTCATCCGGGTTACGGGTTCGTCAGTGAGAATGCCGAGTTCGCTCGGCGCTGCGAGCAAGAAGGAATCAAATTCGTTGGACCGACGCCGGACTCGATCGAGTTTTTTGGCGACAAAGGTCGCGCGCGCGCGTTCGCTGAGAAATGCGAAGTGCCGATTATTCCAGGTATTTCAAAATCGGTCACGCTCGACGAGGCACGGGAATTTTTTTCGTCCCTTCCAGATGGAAGTTCTTTGATGATCAAGGCAATCGCTGGCGGTGGTGGCCGCGGCATGCGGCTCATTCAGGATGCGGCCGATCTGGAATCAGCCTATGAGCAATGCGTATTCGAAGCGACGGCCGTATGTGGCAACGGTGATTTATATGTCGAACAGTATCTTCCGTCTGCCCGCCACATTGAAATTCAAATCATTGGAGACGAAGCCGGTACGGTGAGCCATATTTGGGATCGCGACTGCAGTGTCCAGCGTCGACATCAAAAACTCGTTGAAGTTGCTCCCAGTCCGAATTTGAACGAAGGCTTGAAAGAAAGAATCATTGGCGCTGCGCTCAAAATGGCTAAAAAGGCTGAATATCAAAGTCTCGGGACGTTCGAATTCCTGGTCGATGCGAAGACGGCCAACGAAGCGGATGGATATTTTGCCTTCATCGAAGTGAACCCACGATTACAGGTGGAGCACACCGTCACGGAAGCGGTGACCGGGATTGATTTGGTGCAGGCACAGTTGAAAGTCGCGAAAGGCGCCACGCTCTCTGACGTAGGGTTGGAGCAATCTTCAGTTCCTGCGCCAAGTGGGTATGCCATGCAGGCGCGCATCAACATGGAGACGTTAGGGCCCGACGGATCGGTACATCCTTCGTCGGGGTCGCTCTCGATTTTCGAGCCTCCGAAAGAAGACCACTATCGCGTGGATTCCCTCGGGTATACAAATTACGAAGTGAGCCCTCGCTATGATTCACTATTGGCTAAATTGATCGGAACCGGTACTACCTTCGCGGAAACCGCTTCGGTTACGGACAGTGGCCTCGGAGCCTTTCGTATTGAAGGCGTCGAAACCAATTCGTCGATGCTACGCAAGTTAATTACTCATCCGACGTTCGTCAAATACGACGTCAGTACCTCATTCATTGACGAGCACATGGCCGATCTCATCGTTGCCGGAAACGTCGGGCAAAATGGTGGCTCTGGAATGGCGGGAGCGAAGGTGGACGCCGTTGATCCATTGGCCGTTCTGGATCATGGGAAAGACGAAACGATTTTACCAAAGAGTGATTCGTTTAGTGTCGGAGATGACAGTCCCGACGGGATTCATCGTGTGAAGGCTCCGATGCAGGGAACGGTCGTAGAAATTAATGTTGAAGCTGACGACATTGTACACGTCGGGACCGAGCTGCTCGTTCTTGAAGCCATGAAAATGCAGCACATTATCACGGCGGAAAAAGGCGGAATCGTCAAGACGGTCACTGTGAAGGTCAACAACACGATTTATGAAGGCCATCCGATGATGGACATTGAATTGGCCGACGTGGGCGATGGCGAGTTTGCTGCGGAAGAAGAACTCGATCTGGATTATATCCGTCCGGATTTACAGGAACTATTTGACCGGGCGAAAAGGGGTGCCGACGAATCACGTACCGAAAGGGTCACGAAACGTCACGGGCTTGGTCTTCGTACGGCCCGTGAAAACCTGGCCGACTTGGTGGACCCGGGGACTTACATCGAATACGGCTCCATGGTGATCGCGGCGCAACGCATGCGACGCGAGGTCGATGACTTGATCGACAATACCTCGACCGATGGATTTATCGGAGGGTTGGGTAGTGTTAACGGTGAGATGTTTGATGACGAGCACTCGCGTTGCTGCATCATGTCGTACGACTACATGGTTCTAGCGGGAACTCAAGGTAAACGAGGGCACCAGAAGAAAGATCGGATGTTTGAACTCGCGAAGAATCAGCGATTGCCGGTCATTCTCATTGCGGAAGGCGGTGGCGGCCGTCCAGGAGATACGGACGGCAAAGGTGTTGCAGGATTGACGTGCCTCGCGTTTACGTATTTCTCGAAACTGAGCGGACTGGTTCCCATGATTGGTATTACGACTGGGCGCTGTTTCGCAGGCAACGCGGTGTTGCTCGGGTGTTGCGATGTGATCATTGCGACGGAAGGATCCAATATCGGCATCGGCGGTCCAGCTATGATTGAAGGCGGCGGTCTCGGCGTATTCCGTCCCGAAGAAGTGGGTCCCATGGACGTGCAAGTACCCAACGGTGTGGTGGACATTGCGGTCAAGGACGAGGCCGAAGCCTGCGCGGCCGGGAAAAGGTACCTCAGCTATTTCCAGGGGCCGCTCCAAGAATGGGATTGCGACGACCAACGAAAACTTCGATTCATTATTCCCGAAAACAGGTTGCGTGTATACGATATTCGAAAGGTCATCGAAACGATTTCCGATACGGAATCGGTCCTTGAGATTCGCCGTCATTTTGGTCATGGAATTATTACCGCGTTCGCGCGCATCGAAGGACGGCCAGTAGGATTTATCGCGAATAATCCAGCTCACCTGGCGGGCGCTATTGATCGTGAAGGAGCCGACAAGGGTGCTAGGTTTATGCAGTTGTGCGATGCCTTCGACATACCCATCGTATCGCTATGCGATTGTCCCGGAATCATGGTAGGCCCCGAAAGTGAAACAACGGCTTTGGTACGTCATGCGACCCGCATGTTCAACATTGGTGCGAATATTGAAGTTCCTCTGGTGACTATCGTCATTCGAAAAGCATACGGTCTCGGCGCGCAAGCCATGGCGGGCGGCGGATTTCATTCGCCCATCTTTACGGTATCGTGGCCCACCGGTGAATTCGGCGGGATGGGTTTGGAAGGCTCAGTTAAACTCGGATTCCGAAAAGAACTGATGGCCGTCGAAGATCCGGAAGAACGTAAAGCCCTCTACGACAAGATGGTGGCGCAGGCCTACGAAAACGGAAAGGCGACGAATACCGCATCTTACTTCGAAATCGACGAAGTGATCGACCCGAAAGATACGCGCCCATGGATTATACGCGCGTTGAAGTCGGCGCCACCGGTACCCCAACGCACAGGGAAAAAGCGCCCTTGGGTGGACACCTGGTAGCACTCAATTAGCGGACGAACTTTCCTTCGTCATGATTCATTAAGCTTGCCCGGTACGGGTTCGAGCTGTAATGGGCTGCCCGATGCCACATGAGTGTCCCGAAAAACAGAACCGTTGCACCAATCAGAAATAATTTTCGGGGATCCCAGATAACTTCGACAAAGAAATTTAGCGGGGCTGTTCCAAATATGAAAATGGATATGAATACGGCGCCCCCAAGGAAGCCAATGATTGCACTTAGAACGTATTCCTTCAGGATTGTTCCGAGACCAAACAGAAAGATCGTAAAACCAAAACCGGTGAAAAAAATACACAACGAATGGAATAAGCTCCAATTTGTCGCAAGCAGAATTAGCGGGATAAGCATCAGGAAATAGGTTACGAATACCGTCACGGGAAACGCATACAGTTTTGATATTAATGTGCTTGTCTTGAGAGGTAGGAAACGACAGGTTTTTAATGAGGGTGTGATTAAGTAGCTGATGATAAGCGGAAAAATCATGGACACCATCAGAAGCGCCAGGCCATCCCCATCCTTCGCCACGTTCGAGAAAGAAAGCATTGGTACCCAGATCGGAAAAGCACAAATGGTGCAGACGGTGGTGAATTTTGCTGAGCGGGCGTAAATACCGGAAAAGCCAAGCGCATCCCCAGCCGGTAAATCGGCGGTGTTACGCTCTTCATTGGTTTTTGAATATTTGTTTATGCGTCGATAGGATTCGAACATGTGCGGGAGTTCGTGTCGTCTCCTGAAACTTAAATAGGTAAAGTGAACACTCGTCGCCAACATTGCCACGTACCAAGGTTTCATTTCCGGCCAACGATGGAACACCCATCCCAAACCAATCAAGTACACACCGGCAATCGCGAACGCAGACAGGTTGAGCACCCCCAGTTTCAACTTTCGGTTGCTTGTACCGAAGACTTCTCCAAATCGACGTTCGGACCAGTCGAGTGTTTGGACGCAGAAACAAGCAGATCCTGTGAAACAAATGGACCCAAAGAAGGCTTTGGCCAGTGCCCAATCTGAAATCTCCAACCCAAAGAGGTTTTGCGGATTTGCAATCTTTATGATCGCGACGGTTATCGTCACCAATGCAGTCGGAACGATGACGATTTCGATCCATTGTGCCGTGGAAATGGTTCGTTGGCTCGCGGGCAACGTCAAGGCCGCTCGATTCCATTTTTGACCGATTTCTCCAAACGGAATCATCGCCCCTAAAAGAGCGGTAATGAACCCGAAACCGACAACCAAAACGGTGGCCACATGCGCGATAACGATTACGAGAAATGAAAATCGTTCGAAGATGGTCACGCCGCCCGCTTCGCCTGAACCTGTCCATAGCGCTATTTGAGTATCGGTGGGAATTCTCGATGCGAGAAAGCTGGTAATGATGATGAACAACAAATAGAGCCCAATGCCATATCCGTATCGACTCATGTAGTTCGAAAGAAGACGCTTCATCGCTAGCCCTTTACCAATGCCACGAACAACTCTTCGAGACTGACGGGCGTGTCGGCCACGACCGAAGTGTTGGCCTGGGCCAACGTATCAAGAGAGCTGAGGTGGGTATCGACCAAAACGCGACACCGTTTATCCTCAATCTTTTGTACGAACAAACCATCAATATTTTCCAACGTCTTTCCATTGTTCAACGTGCAATCCACCATGCGGAATCGCTCGATTAAGCCTGTGGTATCTCCTTCAAGGAGGAGCCGGCCATCATGGAGAATTCCGATGTGGTCAGTAAATCGTTCGATGTCATTTAGGTTGTGGGACGAGACCAGGACGGTCCTTTTTTCGTCCTGGACGGCTTCGAGTAACTCGGTAAATACTTCCTGCTTCGAAACAGCATCGAGCCCGGCTAGGGGTTCATCGAGGAGCAATAGCGGAGGACGATGGGACAATGCCAGCACCAGCCCTAATTTTGTTCGGGATCCAAACGAAAGCGTAGAAATCCGATCTTTTAATGAAATGTTTAAACGATCGAGGAGGTCGCTGCAGTAGGAATGATCCCAATCGTCGTAAAACCCGCTGATGAACCGGATAAGTTTGTCCACCCGACCCCAGGCGTTGAAGAGGATGTCGGGGCTCACGTAGCCGACCTTTCCTTTCATTTCCGCTTCATGGGTGATGTGGTCGAGACCAAACACTTCGATCTTCCCGGCGTCTTGCCGTCCCATACCCATCATCAGATTCATGGTGGTCGTTTTGCCGGCGCCGTTCGACCCGACGAAACCGTAGATGGCCCCTTTGGGGACGCTGAGATCGAGGGGCCCCAACGCGTACGAACCGAAGTGCTTTTCAAGCCCGCGTATCTTTACTGCGAGTTCTGTCATATTCACGACTCCTCTTTCAAAATGCGCTTGACGGTTGCTTCCAAATCTTTGGCGCTCAAGCCCGCTTCCTGGCCTTCACGTAACGCCCGGCGCAGCAGTTCTTCCGCCTGGCCGCGTTGTATTTCGCGACTTCTGACTGCTCCGTTTTCCGAGACAAAGGTACCCAGTCCCTGTTTGCGAAAAAGAATCCCTTCCTTTTCCAATTCCTCATAGGCCCGCTTCACCGTGATGACGCTCACGAGCAGATCTTCGGCCAGTGCACGAAAAGAGGGGAGAGGCGCGCCGGGATCGAGGCGCCCTTCGCTCAGCTCCCGTTTTACGGCATCAACAATCTGCCTGTACAACGGGCCTTCGCCGGCGGACGTGAGCGGCGCGAGGGCAATTTTGGGTTTCGATTCATCGTGCATACTGTATATATACATTATATACAGTAATTTGTCAACTCCAAAAAACTCGCTCCCAACGGGACGTGATAGGATGGGCATCAACTTCATACGTTGTAGGGGGTAAGGAACCATCCATGGACTACCAAGCGGTCAACCTGAAAGAAAAGCTAAACCTTTTCGACGACCTATGGTCACCGAAAGTGATCGGGGAAATGAACGATTATCAATTTAAGCTTGCGAAAGCCAAGGGTGATTTCGTATGGCACGACCATCCCGATACCGATGAAACCTTTATCGTGTTGGCGGGCAATCTCCGCATTGATTTCCGTGACGGATGTGTCCACATCGGGCCCGGCGAGATGTATGTGGTCCCCAAAGGAGTCGAACACAAACCCTATGCCGAAGAGGAAGTAAGCGCGTTGCTCATCGAACCGCGCGGCGTTGTGAATACTGGGGACGCCGCGGGAGATCTGACGGCCGAAAATGACATTTGGATTTAAGAAAAAGGTTGCGCATTGTTCCGGACCAGTCTCCTTCTAAGATTACTTTGATAAATCGGGATTGTCATGAGTGTCGTGCATTTCGTCGAAACTTGACTCCATTTCAAGTCCGGTTCTTATTTCAAAAAGGGGTTGGCTACTCGTATTGGAGACGGTATTCTCGGGCTGACTTTCGATTCCATTTCACCCAAAAAAAAGAAAATCCCGCTTTGCGAGTCAGGCTCACAAAGCGGGATTGATTCATAATTTAGATTATTAGTGATTCATTCTACGTGCAATCACTTCAGCTTCTTCAGGAGAGATACCACCGTCGCCATTGGCGTCTATCATTGCAAAGTAGCCGTGGAGTTGCTCGGGAGCTTCGGATTTCTGCATGAGTCCGTCGCCGTTGGCATCCACAGCCTTAATCAATTTGCCGATATCGAAGCCGCCTTTTTCGCCTTTGCCTTCACCCTCGCTACGACGTCCACCGCCGAACATCGGGTTGGAATCACCGGAATCGTCGATGAAAGACATGAAGCCGAAGCTCATTTCATCGGTGGTCGGGTGTCCCCAGGTAACCGCGCGGCTTGCATCGGGGTTGAATTCGTTGGCTTCGGAGTTGTCCCACGTGGAAGTGAATTTCACTTTCGTGCCAGCGGGAAGTTTCTTAAACTCTTTGTAGCCGTATGACGTCTGCCAGTTAAAGTCGTACGCCGGAACGTCGAGCAATACTTCGGATGTACCATCAGGGTAGATGGCTTCGTATCTTGCTGCTTTACCACGCAAGTGCATGTGCGGAGTGTAGCTTACGATTTGCGTATCCGTGTCAAATGTTTGTATAGAAGATACTGCGTAGTTTGCATCGCCGGCCGGAATCGCGAAATCGAAACGGCCGAGAGGCGCGCCTTGAAGTTCGTGGGTTACTTTCGATTCGTCTTCATAAAATTTGAGGGCGATTTGAGATTGGTCGTATTGGCCTGTTCCCGGTCCTGGCTCTTTGTGGTAGTGCATTTGCCAGTCGACGTTATATCCCGGTCCGAATTTCTGTCCGATACCTTCAGGGTATACCGTTGGGTCATTCCCTGGAGCGATTCCGCCGAGAGGCTGAGCGATTATGTGGTGAACCACCGCACTACCTGGTTTGAATTCAACCGCGCGAATGAAACGATCTTCGCTCATCATGGCTTCGGTGATTTCTGTATTAAAATTGACGTAGAGATCTTCAACATCATCTTCAACGAAATAGTTTTCCGGCATGGTCAATACTAAATCAGGTTTTCCGATTTGCCATTCGATTGAGCTATCCCATTCAAGAGGAGCAGGTGCATCGGACTTGGCGCCACGAGGCGTACCGTTTTCTACCCAGTTTACGATGGTGCTGATTTCTTCTTCGGTCAACGTACGTTCGTTGGCGAATTCACCATGGTGCTGAGGTGCAGCATGCCAAGGCGGCATTTTACGTTGGGCGACGTTTTTGGCGATTGATTTTGCCCAGGGACGCGTTTCTTTATAGGTGGTCAGCGCCATCGGTGCGACCATTCCGCCAAGGTTCGCGCCGTTTGAACGGTGACATACCTGGCAGTTTTCCTGAAGGATGGGTAGTACATCCTTCGTGAAGGTGGGTTTGCTGTTGGCTTGGGCCGTAAATCCAACGGACATCATGCTCGCGACGGCTGCGCCTAGCAGTACAGTTTTTCGCATTTGTGAACTCCCTTTTTATAAAACACACTGAATTTATTAGGTTTTTGTCGATCTGTCGCAATTTGAGTGAAACCCCGTGCGGGCCAAACAGGTTCCATTATCCTCTATCTTGAGCGAGTTTTACACAGGCGCCAAATGAGTCCTCGAGAGGGAACCGATTAGGCTTCCTCCGTCTCGCCCTCGCCGACGTCTTTGCGCCGCTTGCGCACAGCGTCCCGAAGCAGATATTCGATCTGCGCATTGAGACTGCGCAGATCGTCGGCCGCCCACCGGTTCAATTCTTCAAGTAATTCCGGTGGCAGCCGCAATAGAAATGACTTTCGCTGAGCCACGAACGTTCCTTTAGTTGTACAACGTGCCGGTATTCACTATCGGCGTCGGTGATTCGTGAGCGCAAAGAACTACAAGTAAATTACTCACCATCGCGGCTTTTCGCTCGTCGTCCAGATCAAATAGTTTCTCCTCTTCGAGGCGCCTAATCGCCATTTCGGCCATTCCGACGGCACCGTCCACGATACGCGTGCGTGCGGCTACGATGGCTTCCGCTTGTTGGCGTTGCAACATGACACTCGCGATTTCCTGCGCGTAGGCTAAATGGCTTAGACGGGCTTCTTCTATTTTGACGCCCGCTTGAGCGACCCGTTCCTGAACTTCTTTTTCCAGCGCCCGGGAGACCTCATCCGTGCTGCCTTGTAGGGACATGGAGTCACCGTCGAAATCGTCGTATGGGTACGCCATCGCAAGATGACGCAATGCGGATTCACTTTGTACGCTGACGAAGTGGGCGTAGTCATCTACATCGAAAACCGCCTGCGCAGTTTCTTCTACCTTCCAAACAATGACGGCAGCGATTTCGATCGGATTCCCACGGGAGTCGTTCACCTTGATCGTATCGCCGTTCAGGTTCCGCGAACGGAGCGATACTTTCTTTTTGGTTAGAAGAGGGTTCGCCCAGCAGAAGCCGGTCGATTTTGCAGTCCCTTTGTACTTACCAAAAAGTATCAACACCGCAGCCTCGTTCGGTTGCAGCGTGAAAAAACCCGCAAAAAAGCAGACGAACCAAATGGCCAGGACGGGAATTAACACGATCGCCGTGAATATCGAAAAACTGAATATTAGAAAGAGCAACAGCATGGGCCCGGTTGGCAGTAAAATGAAGAACATGGGCCATCCACCCATGACTTTTATGTTTTTTTCCGTGGTTTGCATAAGAAAGTCTCCTATCAGTTGTTATCTATTATATCATTTTGATATCATTTTGAAAAGCTCTATAATTAAGTACTCTCGGACTTGCAAAGTTATTCATCCATCATTTCGTTTCTCTTTTAATCATGAAATCCATATAAGATACTATAAATACGCGACTTACGAAATTATCGAGGGATTCGATGAAATTGGATCCACCCGAAATTCACCACTATACTTTCAAGAACTGACACGTTTTCGAAGGAGTTTTCACGGTGAAATTACGCCCCATAGTCTGTCTAATTGTCCTTTTCATATTCTCGTTTGTTGGTACGGCTAATTCCACTGATTTCACTTTTGATTCCGACGGGGTCGATATTTTCTATTCGGTTGAAGGAGAGGGGGAACCCGTTGTTCTTATTCACGGAGCCGGCGCGACGGGGGCAATCAATTGGCGCGTCCCGAAAATTGTTCAAATGCTTTCCCAAAAATACCGCGTGATTACGATGGACGTTCGAGGCCATGGCAAAAGCGACAAGCCCGACAATGGCGCTGTGGGTGCTGCGGCCGCGGAAGACGTTCGACGATTGTTGGATCATCTGGATTTGGAAAACGCTCACATCGTCGGGTACTCCATGGGATCCATGATTACGTTAAAGTTGATGACCGAGTATCCGGAGCGAGTGCGGTCTGCCGTAATTGGAGGAATGGGTTGGTACGAGCAAATGCCGGATCAAAAAATGGACGCCAAAAAATTCGGAGAACTGGGTACCACCGCGAAACAAATGAAAAAAATATCCACGCCGCTCGTCGTCATAATTGGGAAAGATGACCTTCGACAACTACAGCGAGTAGACCGGTGGAAATCGGTCGTCCCCGATTTGGATGTGGTGATCGTCGAACGGGCAAATCATACGAACTGCATGTTCAAACCTGCGTTCAAAGAAGCTCTCTTTTCTTTTCTGGATGAGCAATCGGAAATGCGAAACTAAAACCTTCATAAGTTGCTTACGCTTGAAGTGCTCGGATAGGATGGAACACTAACCGGAGGAGAGAGAATGCTCAAAAATAGAAAGAACTTTTTGGGTTTGATGATCTTCGTCTTTGTCGTAGGAGTGACCCTGGACACACCGACACAACAGGGTTGGTGGTTTTCAAAAGAAGTGGGAGACACCGAGTAGATGGAAGAAGCAAATTTCGTCTCTCCGTGGTGGTGGACTCAGGGTTTCCCATTTTTGCTGAACTTGCTCTGTTGGGCTCTCTTGGCCGGCGCAATTATTACAATGTGGCGCCTTCGAAATGCGACCGCTGAATCCGAAAAAAACCGCAAAATCAATCCTCGAACTCAGGACCAAGTGTATAAGCGTTTCGCCTTCGTGTTGATCGCGATCGGTGCGTTGGGAGGGTTCGGGCCGTCGTTGGCCATGTTTTTGATCAACCGAAAGCCTTGGTCGGTCAATCGACAAATTCCTCATCTTGATGCCGACGCCACATTGTATGTCCATATTTTTTTAGCATTTCCGGCAATAGCACTTATCGTGTACCAATTCTGGACTGGTGGCGTGGGTAAAAAGCGAAATCAACATCGTAAAACGGGTTGGTTGGCAGTTACTTTCGCATTCGTCGGGATTGCTGTTGCGGGCGGTTGGGTTTGGACATATATCAACGATTTCAGCGATGGATTGACTAGTCCGCGGGCCCGTGCGGGCTATTACACAGTCATTCTCGGGATCGGCGTTGCGGTCAATATGATTATGTTGGTCGTTCGTGCCAAGCAGAAAGACTTTCTTCGCCATAAGGACCACGCGATGATGGCACTGTTCTGGATTCTCGAACCCGGAGTTCATCGCTTTTGTATGTGGCTGATGCGTTGGTTCGGAGGTCCAGTTTGGGCCCCCGAAAATACCGAAGGTATGGGCATTGCCTTCGCCAAATTACCAGCGAATATTTTTGTGATCTTGTGGGCCATCACGATGGCTGTAAAAGTGGGCCGGTTGAATAGGATCATCTTGAGCAACGTTGCTGGGCAGTTCATCCTGTTTTTGGCCGGCTGTTCTGCGGCCATGCCGAGTGCCACGGGCACTGCCGGAAATATAAATCTGTTATTGATCACGATTACACTTGGGGTAGTCGCATTGGTCACCGCTAAAAAATCAGGTACTTTGCAGCCAGCGCGATGAGCGAAAAATGCATCATATTCGATTGCGATGGGGTCTTGGTCGACAGCGAACGTGTCGCGAACCATCTTCTCGCTGAAATGGTCCAGCCCTATGGGGTAGAAATGACGGGTGAGGAGGCCACAGCACGTTTCACGGGCTCAAATATGGCCGCCGTTCTTGCCGTAATCAACGAGAAAGCCGACCGGCCATTACCGGACGATTTCGCGTCCCTGTATCGAGAGAAAATGCATGCGGCGTTTGAAACCGATCTCCTTCCTATCGAAGGAGTCGCCGACGCTCTCGAAGCGATTCCAAACCCCAAATGCGTGGCCTCCAGCGGTCCGATCGCAAAGATGGATGTGACATTGTCCGTCACCGACCTCAAAAAACATTTCGAAGGTCGAATATTTAGTTCATACGAAATCGATTCATGGAAACCAGAGCCGGATCTCTTTTTGCACGCTGCGAAGGAAATGGGGTTTCGGCCCGCCGATTGCATCGTTGTCGAGGATAGTCCTCTCGGCGTCAGAGCGGGCGTGGCCGCCGGAATGAGGGTCTTATGTTATTGTGAGGGCGACGGCGGAGAAGCCATGCGGAAGTTGGGCGCGACCGTTTTTCAAAGCATGACCGACCTTCCTCCTCTAATCGAGTCGTTGAATTGAATAAAACACAAATTGGGAGCAGATCCGCGATGGATTTTGATGCGATACTAAAAAAATTTACCGCTACGGTGGAACAAGCAGATTACGAGGCGTTCGGGAATCTGTTCACAGAAGACGGCGTATATCACGACGGATTCTACGGTGCATTCGAAGGGCGTGAAGCAGTGGTCGGTATGTTGCGAGAGCATTTCCATGGCGCCGCCATCAACTATAAGTGGGTTATGGAAGAGGGCGTCTATCAGGAACCCATCGGCTACGCGCGTTACATTTTCAGCTACGACTTCAAGCTGGAAGGGGACGAAACACAACACGTTGTTTTTGAAGGAATGAGTCAGTTCACCATAAAGGATGGACGCATCGCGTGTTATCGCGAAATGTTCGACAAGGGAATCCCATTGACGCAATTGAACTTTCCAGCCGAAAGAATAGCGAAATCACTTAGCCGCTGGACAGACGAATTGTTGTCCAGCGACCGCGCGAAGAAAATGTAATAATTAGTCGGTTGAGTCGCTACTTAATTCGCTACTGATCGGAAGAATGATGGCCGATGGAAATTCTGAGCTGTGGTGAATGGTGTTTTGAGCGATTCTCGTTTCTTTCGATTGACTACCGGGTTCATGGCCCGTATTCGGATTTACTTCAAAACGAGGCGCATTACTTGAGGTCACGTGAACCGCAATACGATGTCCTTTTTCAAACACGTTTGCCGTACTCCACAAGTCGATCGTCATTTTTTCTGGTTTTCCGGGAGTCATCATTTTGACATCTTCGGGGTTTCGGCCGTTCCGGTAGCGGGCCCGAATAGGTGCATCCAATAGGAGGGCTTCGTAACCATCAGGGTATACGTCTACCAGCTTCACCATGAAGTCGGTGTCCAACCCGTCAGTCGCTGCATAAAGATCGACTTCGATTTTACCGACCACGGTCACGTCCTTATCCAAAGGGTCCGTTTGAAATCGCAGATAATCTTGCCGTTCGCCAGCCTCGCGTTGGTCTTTGGGGCCACGGGGGAGAAACAAATTCGACCCCCCATTCGTCTTCACAGGTTTCTTGGGATCAAACGAGTAGGTTGTTGATGCTCCATCGTCCGTAGCTGGCTCGGTAGTGAGTCCCAAGCCAGGCTGTAAGTAAAAGGGAATTCTGTCGACGGCGGGCGGCCAGTTCGACGCTTCGATAATACGGTTTTTCTCAGAAGCGGCGCCTTTACGAGCCGATGCCATTAGGTAGTACTCCACCGCCGCTTCCTCATCAATACCGTTGTCGACTCCCTTGAGCCAGTGGTCAAACCAACGCATTTCGTCTTTGCCCATCGATGCCATCATGGAGCCCGCATTCGGATAGGCCAAATCGCCTTCAATGTCCATATGGCCGAATGCACCAATGCGCATCATCTGATTTCCTTTGGCTCCGGGCGCACCCTCGTTTTGAAAATACGTGAAATTGGCCAATGTGCCGCCGAGAAAAATGTCGTACCAGCCGCCGACGTTGAAAATCGGAATATCCACCTTGTCCAAATATCGGGGAAAATCGATTTCCGCCCATTCGTCGTCCATCACGGGCCGCGCTTTTAATTTGCCGACTTGCTGCGGCGCTTTCTGCATGTTCATCCACTGGCTGACTTGTGCTTGTTTGAATACACCGCCCATAAAGGTGACTTCTGAAAAACTGCTCTGCGGCGCGACCATCACGAATGCCGCTTTCACATTGGCGTGTCCCAAGGAGGCAGCATAATTTGCCGTAATGCCCATGGCGGAGGCGCCACTCAGTCCGATTTTTCCGTTGCAAAACGATTGCTTCGCGATCCAGTCCAAGGTGTCTTTTGCATCATTTCGTGCGTGACTGAAGGGATTGAATTCGCCCTTCGAATCACCAGTCCCTCGACTGCTTTGCAATACAAAAGCGTAGTCGGCCGCCGCGTACCGGGCCGGAGGCGCCATGCTTAACAACATTCCTATGGGGTAGGGCGTACGCATCATAATAACCGGCCAGGGCCCGTCGCCTTCTGGAGCGTAGACGAATGTTTTTAACGTGACTCCGTCGCTCATGGCCAAGTCGGTTTCGATTAAGGGGGTTGGTTGAGCCGCCCATAGAGAATGGCAAAGGCCAATGGCGAGGACGAACGCAACGTGTATGCGAGAAAATTTGATGTAACTGGACACGAATATACTCCTTATTTGGATGACTCGAAATGGTACTTCATATAAAAACTTTTATCAATATAACGATTCGGGTCGGAAGGAAATAGAATGGAAAACTCAAGTTTCCGTTTCAATGACTTCTCGTAATTTGCGGAGCAACTCATTTCGCTGATAGGGTTTCTGGATTAGGTGCATCCCGTCGTCCAAAACGAAATTTGTCTGGATAGTATCGTTGCTATAACCGCTCGTAAAAAGAATCGGAAAGTTTACGTGGCTCTTATGAATGTGTTCGGCCACCGCCTTTCCGCTGGCCTTCGGCATAACCACGTCGAGGACTATCGCATCCAAACCGTCCGCATGGTTATCGAACATTTGCTTGGCTTCTTCTCCGTCGGTTGCCTTGAGTATGGTATACCCCGAATCAACCAGCATCGCTTCGGCGACTCGTAACACCATATCGTCATCGTCAACGAGAAGGATTGTTTCGGTGCCTCCCAAGGCTGGCGTGGATGATGCCGGCACGGGGATTCTACCCGCGCGGTCAGCGATCGGAAAATAGAGCTTAAAAATCGTACCTATCCCTATCTCGCTGTACACATCAATCATTGCCTGGTGCTGTTTGACAATACCGAAGACGGTCGATAACCCTAATCCCGTCCCTTTTCCTTGTTCTTTCGTCGTGAAAAACGGTTCGAAGATTCGAGCCTGAGTTTCCTTTTCGATTCCGCAACCGGTGTCAGATACCGATAATAATACGTAATGACCAGCCGTCGCCCATTCATGAAATTCGCAAAATTCATCACCCAATTCAACATTTCGGGTTTCGATGGCCAGGCGGCCGCCATCGCCCATAGCGTCTCGCGCATTTACGCAGAGATTCATCACGATTTGCTCTATCTGGCCGCGGTCAGCGCGAACCGTATTAAGGCTTTCGCCCGGAATGTAGTCGAACGTGATGTGTTCGCCAATGACCCTTCGAACCAGTTTGACGGAGTCTTCTATGACGTAGTTCAGATTCAGGTCGGAAAGTTCAAGCACTTGCTGACGGCTGAATGCGAGCAACTGGCGAACCAACACTTTGGCACGTTCTCCCGCATCAACCATTTGATTAATATCGTCGCTAACGTTGGAGTCCGCTGGAACTTTGCTCAATGCGATTTCCCCGTAACCCAAAATGCCCTGTAACAAATTATTGAAATCGTGAGCGATCCCCCCCGCCAACTGACCCACCGATTCCATTCTTTGAGAGTGGTGCAATTGGTCCCGTAATGTTTCCCCTGCGTCTTTTTGCGCCTTCAATTCGTCGATCTGAACCTGATATCGATCCACCACACGGACCAGACTTGTCTGAAGATAGCTGGTTGAAATCATGAGGCACCCTGCAAGAAAAATGTACGTTAATCCCTTGGAGAGCCAATCCCCCGAATCGGAAGCGAAGGCATCGTAGGGCGGTTCCAAAGAAAAAGTGCCTTGTACGAAAAAATATCCGGTTACTGCCATCGCCGCAATCGAAGTCAGCAACGCCGTAATCCCGCCTCGTAGTCCAAAAAATAATACGGCGTAACAGACGAGTACAGTAAAGATGATTCGATAAGCTCCGACCGTAGCGGAATCGTGCATTTCATCAATTCCCGCAACGAAAAGTGCCATCAAGAGGATGCAGCCCCTAATCCGAATTTCCGAACGGCCAACGCACGCAACAACAATACCTACGTAATAAGCCATCATGACCACACTGAAAGGGGTGTGTTTGACGAAAATGTGGTTCAGAGCAACCGGGAAACCCAATAAGACGATAGCCCAGAGCAGACCATTCAATATGGTCAGTCGCCAAGCTTGAACCAGATCTTCCGCCGAGCCGGCGTTATCAATCCATTCCTGGATTCGCTTCAATATAATCTCCCAATTAAGGAAACGCGGTGAACGTATTCTATCACAAAAGAAAACGAATTCGAACTGCAACTGGGCAAGAAATGATTTTCAAAACGTAGATCGCCGGCCAGTACGCATGACGTTGCTTGAATTTAACGCCGTGAAATTGGATTAATGATCTTCTAACCGAGTATGGCGAGTATCAGGAGTATAAAGGAATCTGAAATGAGAAAATATGATTACGATCGTATCGCGGAAATATACGAAATCTTGGAACTGGATGGACGATCAGAGACCGTCGAGATGAACGATTTTCTCCATAGTCTTTTCAAATGCCGGGATCTGTCCACCGTTGTCGACTTTACTTGCGGTACCGGTGCCCAGGCGGTGGGGCTCGCCAGACGTGGATACAAAGTCACCGCATCTGATCTAAATTCATCAATGTTGCAGGTTGCTCGGAAGAAAGGACGTGGTCTACGGATTCGATTTTTCGAAAACGACATACGTGAGGCAAGATTGGGCAAATTCGACGCCGCTATTTCAATGTACAACGCTGTCGGCCACCTTTCGGAATCTGGATTCCGGAAAGCCATTCGCAATGTTTCAAAAAATATGAACAGCGGTGGTCTGTTCATATTCGACATATTCAATCTGGATTTCATGGCCAATGGGGGTGCTCGGGAATTCGAATATTTGGATATCGTCCACGAACAAGCCGGTACACATTACGTGAGGATCAGCAAGAACCGATTCGACGTCAATAAGGGCATTATCCGTGTGAATAACAAAGTGTACGTCCAAAAGGGGGCGAAGAAACCCGACATCTTTCATCAAAAATGGGATATGAAAATCTATTCGCGAGATCAATTGAGCGTGCTTTTGCGGGAAAATGGTTTCTCGCGATTTCAGTTCCATGCCGGTCCGAATAAAAAATTCATCCGGAAAACGTCCTCATCGATTCTGGTTGTGGCTCAGAGAAACGAGTAATTTTTCAATCTTGCGAGAACTATAGTCCCCGTACCTTCCATCCTTTTCGGTACCTTCGTTTCAGGAGACGGGTCGCATCACGATGCCCGTCGAATCGGAGGCGTTTTGCATTCCAAGTTAATGTTTCTCCGGGAAAGCGGTTCGCGACATTCGCGAGTAAAACGGACTCCGTCATCGGGCCTGCAAAGTCGAAATTCGCGCCGGGAACGACGTCGCTTCCCATGGAAGCCGCCACGAATTCATGGTAATGATTTCGTGTAACCAATTCCGGTACCGGGTAGTTTTTAAATTTCTTCAGCGGGTACAACTCCGGCATGTGGTAGTGGGGGATAATCATCGTTCCTTCCTCGCCAATCAGCATCGAGCCGCTGGGTGGAAGTTCGTGCCCTTCAGGCAGGTGAGGGGACAAATGTGTGTTGGGTTTTTTACCTCCGTCATACCATGAGCCGCGAATGGTGTCGCCCGTGGTAAATTTCGTACCCGGGAATTCGTAATCGACCATCACCCATCCGGGATGAACTGCATCGCTGTTACTTTCAACTTGAGCGGTGAGGCTTGTGGGCGCCGTCATGTCGAGAGCACCGAATACTGAATCGAAAATGTGACATCCGAAATCGCCTGTGGAGCCGCCGCCGAAATCCCGGTGCTTGCGCCAATTAAATGCGTGGTATTCGTCTTTCTTATAGGGGCGTTCGGGCGCGGTACCGAGCCACAAATCCCACTCCACATGCTTGGGTACGGGATCGGTTCCTTCCGGTCGTTTCTTCGTGTCGTTCGTGAAGGATGCCGAACTCCAGGCGCGCCATTCTTTGACTTTACCGATGGCGCCTTCTCGCGCCCAAAGTACAGCAGTACGATAGAAATCGTGGGAGTGAATCTGGATCCCCATCTGAGTGGCTACGCCTTTTCGTTGAGCGGCGAGTGTGAGTTTCCTCGCTTCGTATACATCATGAGTCAACGGCTTCTCGCAAAATGTATGCTTCCCTTTTTGAATCGCCGTCATCGCGGCAGGGGCATGGGTATGATCCGGTGTCGATACGTTTACTGAATCAATATTGTTTTCTTCTTGTTCCAGCATCTCACGCCAGTCGCGGTATTGGCGTGCCTTTGGGTATCGTTTAGCGGCTTCCTTCAAATTGTTGGCATCAATATCACAAATCGCGACAACATCGACTTTTTCGCTGCTGTTGATTTGGCCCAGATCATAAGAACCTTGTCCGCCGACCCCGATTGCGGCATGTTGAAGTCTTCCCGAAGGAGGAGCCGCAAAACTCAAGTTGGGTACGATAAGCGGGCCGACGAAGCCCGTAGCGATTGCGCCCTTGATAAACGTACGACGCGAAATATCTTTTTTCATTGAATGATTGCCTTTCCCCGAATACTAAATCGTTAAGGGACCATCATAGACGATTCCGTACGCCCCTGCATAGTTCCCTCGCGCACATTAATCCTTTACGGTCGGCGCTGTTTGCTCGTCGGACGTTATCCCCGGTGGGAGTTCCATAATTTGGATTTTTCGGAAGTGGATCTCGGCGCCTTCCGATTCGAGACAAAGATATCCTTTTTTCACCGAAGCTGCCTGAACGCCATTTACAAATTTTCCGTTGACCGAAAGCTTAACCACGCCATCGACGCACACAACGTCATACGTGTTCCATTGCCCTTTGCCTAAGCAACGGTTTTCCTTGGATTTACTTCGCTCGCCTCTCGGGGTATCTGGGATCGTTTTTAGGCCGTTGGCACCGAAGAGTTCTCCGTGCACATAGGCGATCGGTTGCGGATCTCCATTCCGTTTTTTGTTGATATTGACCCAATCCAATTCCAACATCTGGATTTCCATGCCCTTTGGGAGTCTTTTTCCTTCCGGGACTGTTCCTTCACTCCAGGCGAAGATTCCCGAATTTCCGCCAGCTTCCATGTGGCGCCATTCAACGTGGAGGAGGAAGTTTTCGTATTGCTTTTCGCTACGCATGACGCCAATGGGTAGCCCAGTACACACCAGTAGGCCGTCTTTCACGCTCCATGTTTCCGGGCTGGTGTTTACGTCTACCCAGCCGGTCAGATCTTTGCCATTGAATAGGTCGACCCATTGGTGAGGATTCTCAGCCTCGGACGCCGTAGCAATAAAAAAACTAAGTCCGACCACGAGGGTGCCGTAGATTGATTTGGAAATAAGGTTCATAATTCATTCTCTCGTTCAACATAGGTTATCGAGCCGAAAGCATCATAGCGCGTTCAACGTCGCGAGCGAAAGAAGTATTTGAAGCTTTCTAGAACTTTCCAGTTATCCTGTCGGTCATAATTTCCTGGAGCTTTTCTATTACGGCGGCCCGTTCTCTCTTCACGCCTTTCAATTGAAGATAACTTTGATGGCCGTCGCCGGCAATCCAATTGTTCGCTCCATGCTCGTCGATAACAATCTTGCCTGTAAATCGTTCGAAATATTTTCCTACGCCGCCTTCCACCGCATAAAAAAGCGCCAACTCATCAAACGCCGGGTTTCTTCTGTACAGGACGGGGCCTTCTTCTTCTTTTCCTACCGTTAATTTACTCGTCAGATTGTATTGTGTGTATGCCTCGGTTGTCGGATGCGCTCTTCCCAACCGTTCAGCCATCTCCAGTCCGATCTTTATCGGGAAGCCGGTTTCGGCGCCGATGTACGTGATGGGCTTATTCATTTTGACAAGTATGTCAAACGTATGTTTCGTCGTATTTTTACTGCCGAACCCCCAAAAGTTCCATTCTGCACCGTTAGTGTTGTCGATATAGAATTGATTCTTGAGCGAATCGGGGAAGTATCCACCCATCACGACGAATTCTTTAACCTTCCGCTGCAATAACACTCGACCCGATAATTCGGAATATTCATCACCTGATGACGCAATTAACGGCGGAAAATTGTAGAGTTGGCCTGCGGTATAGATGACCACACTATCGTCTTCTGCTTCGGACAACAATCTTCGATAGAGGGTCACGGTCCCGTAGACGTCTTTTGACCGGGCTGTTTTTTCGTCTCCATATTTTTCGAAGATCGTTTTGTTTTGATCCGCGAAATTCAGTTTTCGAATATTTTCGTTGTACTTCTGAACGATTTCCGCCTCGAAGGGTACCTCGGTACTTTCCCGGTCGTATGCTCCAATAGGAATGTTGTGGCCGTAAAGTTGATTGTAAATGCTGAATGTAGTCGCCAGATATGGGTCGGGAGTCTCACCGATCACGCCGAGTAGTTCGATCATCCCTTTTTTGTGGTATTCATGAAGCATTTGGATGGTGCTGAAGTCGCAGGGATCCGGTCCGATATCGCCATCGTAGATGAGCTTAATCGGAGCTGCTTGTGCATAGGTTGAGACCAAAAAAGCAGCCATGATAGTGCATGTTGTGAAAATTCGAGTTAAGTAAGTCATCGTTTTTTCCTTTATTTATGATGTGGTGGTTCACTGGTAAGTGCCGCCATCACTTCACTGATCGCGTCCGCGTTGTCGCGAGTCAGCAACAAATACCGGTGTTTACCATTGCGTTTTAGTTCGAAGGTGGTTTCACCTTTTTCGTCGACACGAACCTGGCCCGGTTCGGACAAAGCGAAGTAATCGCGAGCGGGCCGAACCGCCCAGAGTACGCTGGTGAGATCCCAGGTCGGACGCTCATGAGGAGTGGGGATGTACGCCTGGTAAGACTCAGGGATGGGATGCCGCTCGACGTATTTAAAATCCTGTTCGATACTGGCCGCGGGATAACGAATAGCCAATCCTATCTCGAATCCGCTCCAAATGATCGGCGTTGGCCATTCGTCAGCGAGTTTTTGCGCTGCTGGAATGTCCTTGATGACGTTGTATTCGAGATGGGTTTTTCCACCGATGGGTGCGAACGCGCCCGCCATGATCGAAATGTGTTTTACTTTTTTCGCAATCAGCTTTTTCCCATTCAGCATGGAATGTTCGTCCCCCTTTGAATCAATCAGCGCCGCTAAATTTGTGGAAAATCCTACTTGCAGAATTACTACGGAATCGTCTGGTTGAGAAGCCAACGTTTTTCGCAGCACAGTCACGGCCGATGGAACAGAATCGCCGACCAATAGATCGTGAGGGTACACGAATTTACCCGTTGATTTGTCCAGGGTCACCCCGGTGAATTTACTTTTTTCCGGCGTGACTCCACTGTTGGGAATTCCGATGGGGATCCCTCCTCGTCCGTAAAAGGTGTTAATTGCGTCCACGTATGGAGCGCACTCTTCGTGGTCTTTTGTGAGGGTCACTGCGAGCAATTCACATTCGCCGCGACTAATGAGGGAATGTATCATCGCTAACGCCAATGCATCGTCAACGTCGTTGCCCATGTCGGTATCGAAAACCAGTTTGACCGGCTCGGCAAAAGACGAAGTGGCGACGAAACTCATCGCTAACGCAGCTGCCCCAAGAATTTTAAACATATTTTTTCTCCTTAATGTTCCAGCACAAACGTTTGTGCAAATGCCCATAGTAATGTGTTGAATGATATTTTTATCAGGGTGATCCTACTGATTGCCTTGAAACCAATCGAGTTTCGAGCGTTTTTTCCGCGGTTTCAGGACGTCTCCCGGATTCGAGCCAGTCAAGAAGCATCGTGCTTGCCATCTCGCCTATTTCGTCGGTAGGTTGTGAGATAGTTGTTAGGGGCGGGGAGAGAAGCGGCGCGTAGGGATATTCGTCGAATGCGACGAGAGATAATTCCGCCGGTATTTTTATTTCCATTTCATGACAGGCCTGCATCACGCCAAGCGCGCCCACGGAACTACTCGCAAACAGAGCCGTCGGAGTTTTCTTTCCGTCGAGCAATTTTTTCGCACTTGAATAGCCATCCCGCTCGTCGAACGCCTGCCCACAAATCAGTGCACTTGAAAAACTGACCCCATTGTCCCTCAATGCATCTTTATATCCTCTGAGGCGTTCCAGGTTCGGTTTGGAATCTGGGATACCTTGAACATATCCAATCTTGGAATGCCCATTTTGAATTAGATGACAAACACCCTCATAGGCGCCACGATAATTGTCTGACGTTACGTAAGGGATATCGAGATGGTCGAAAAACCGGTCAAGGAGTACGACCGGTAATCCCGAATCAAAAACGGCACCAATATGTTTAGATTCCCGCCCTACGGGCGCAATGAGAAGTCCATCGATTTGTCGATCTCGAAGCAAGCTAATCGATTCTTTCTCAATGTCTTCGTCATTTTCGGTATCGCATAGGATGGTTGAATATCCCTTACGCCTCGCAAAATTTTCAACTGACCGTGCAATTTTCGCAAAAAAGCTATTGGAAATGTCTGGAATCAACAGTCCGATCGTATGCGATTTATTGAGCCGCAACCCTCTCGCGATTTGGTTGACTGAAAATCCCCGCCGGTGCGCCACTTTTCGAACCGATTCTTGAGTTTCCGTTCGAATTCGAAATTCGTCGGCTTTTCCGTTGAGAACTCGCGAAACTACTGATACGGAGAGCCCAACCTCGTCAGCGATGTCTTTCATGGTTACTTTGGATTCGGATGCCATGAATAAAAGTATATCGATCGAGGACATGAAAGTAAAGAATAAAATTTTGCACAAACGATTGTTTATTATGTATTATAGGTTAATGGTCGAAAAAGAGAATGACATACGCGAGCCGATAATCTGGGTTGTTGGGAGCCTGAATGCCGATTTGGTGCAGCGGGTAAATCACTTTCCTGCAGCTGGTGAAACGCTTTCGGGAGGAGATTTGGAAACCTTTCCCGGCGGGAAAGGCGCGAATCAGGCTTGTGCAGCAGCGCGCCTCGGTGCAACGGTAAAAATGATCGGAAACGTGGGCGACGATGAATTGGGTTCAATGCTCCTGGAATCTCTGAAGGATGCTGGCGTGGATACTAACGGAATTGCTCGCATCAATATTTCCACCGGTGCCGCTACGATTTTTGTTTTGGAAAATGGCGAAAACGCGATCGTGATTTCGGCTGGCGCAAACGGCAAGCTCGCACCCGCGGATGTCAGGGTTCGACTTCAGGAAATCTGCAGTGAAGATATACTCTTATGTCAATTGGAAACGCCGCGCGACACCGTTCTCGAAGCGTTAAAGATTGCAAAGAATGTGGGAGCGACGACGGTTTTGGACCCTGCACCGGCCGGGTCAGCAACCGAAGAGATATTGTCGGCGGCGGATATATTAACCCCGAACGAGACCGAAGTTCAGACGATACTCTGCGAATCGGAAAAAACTCCCGTTGACTCGCAATCGGTTCGCGGTTTGTCGAAACGATTATTGGCATGCGGGCCCGGAAAAATCGTATTGAAACTAGGTGATGCCGGATGTCATTTTGACGATGGTACTACATTTGATGCGGTGAGTGGCTTCGATGTCAATGCAATCGACACTACTGGGGCTGGAGACACATTTAATGGCGCTCTGGCCGTAAAGTTGGGAGAAGGCTGCGAGATGAAAGGTGCGCTAAGGTTTGCAAATGCTGCTGCGGCAATATCAGTTACACGGTCCGGAGCACAAACATCGATCCCTAATCGTATTGAAGTTGAAGAATTTATGACACAAAGTGAAAAAGATTAATGCTAACTTGAGTGAGACCTATAAGGAAAAAGCCATGTTAAAACATTTAACCCTTCTAGTATTGATTGTAGTCGTATCCGGATGCGGAAATCCCACCGGTGGTTCGGGGGAGGCAGAAGGTGACAAGCCACGGGTAGCCCTGGTGATGAAATCGCTGGCAAACGAGTTTTTCAAGGACATGGAAGACAGTGCCCGAGCGTATCAGACTGAAAATAGCGAGTCGTTTTCGCTTATCGCCAACGGCATCAAAAACGAGGAGGACGTGAGCGGGCAAATTGGGCTGGTCGAACAAATGATCGCCCAACAAGTGGACGCAATCGTGATTGCACCCGCCAACTCTCAAGCTTTGATTCCTGTTCTCAAACGCGCCCTTGAGCAAGGCATCACCGTGGTGAACATTGACAACAAGCTGGACCCCGAAACGCTTTCTACTGAAGGGATCGCCATTCCCTTTATCGGACCGGACAATCGAGCGGGTGCGAAATTGGCTGGAGCTCATTTGGCCAAGTCGTTGAACGAGGGGGACGAGGTGGCCATCGTTGGCGGGATACCCAGCGCGTTTAATGCCATTCAACGTGCGCAGGGATTTGAAGATGCGATGAAGGATGCCGGGATTAAAGTAGCGACGTCCCAGGCGGGTAACTGGGAAATGACGAAGGCGAATCAGGTTGCAGCTGGAATCATCAACGAAAACCCGAAACTGAAGGCTATTTTGTGCGCCAACGACAACATGGCGCTTGGTGCGATTGCTGCGGTGCGCGACGCCAAAAAAATGGATTCGATTCTGGTGTGCGGCTACGACAATATCGGCGCGGTAAAAGAGCTCGTCAAGAAGGGTGAGATCAACTGCACCGTGGATCAGCACGGTGACCAGTTGGCGATTTTCGGAATCGAGTATGCCCTGGAGATTTTGGAAACTGGAATCAATCCCACCGACCGGGAAACGTCCATTGACCTGGTTACGACGGAATCATTGAATGAGTAACTTCGGGATCGGTTTTCGTGGAGAGTAGCAAAGCCAAATCGCAACTGATTGAATATAGCGGGATGGCGGTAACGCTATTGTTGCTCATTCTGTACTTCAGCTTGACCACTGACCGTTTTTTCTCGACGGCCAATTTTCAGATGATTACGAACCAGATTCCTGCAGCGATCATTGTCGCGGTCGGGATGACTTTCGTACTTCTAATCGGAGGGATTGATCTATCCGTCGGTTCCGGACTTGCCTTGTGTTCGGCCGTCTTCTCCGTCGCTCTGTTGCGGTATGAGCTGCCGATTCCGGGGGCGATCGCAGCGTGCGTCGTAACCGGGTTGCTTGTCGGGTTGGTAAACGGAGCCATCATCACTAAATGGTCGGTACCTTCGTTTATTGTCACGTTGGCCATGTTAGAGGCGGCCCGTGGATTGACGTTCGTCGTGACGGATTCACAAACTCAATACGTCGGCAGTCTCGTCGACCCGATACGAAATGCCGAATTCGCCGGATTGTCAGTATCGTTTGTCGTCGCTATCCTGATTGCTGTAGCCGCTCAAATTATTTTGAGTCATACACCGCTCGGCCGGAAAATTGTCGCGGTGGGGTACAAGGAAGAGGTGGCCTATCTTTCCGGCATCAGTCCGAAGAGGATAAAATTGATCGTGTTTACCTCGTGCGGCGTTCTGGTCGGATTCGCGTCCGTGTTTCATACGGCCCGACTCTCTGCCTCCGATCCGAACACGGGCGTAGGGTTCGAGCTGGAAGCGATAGCCGCGGTCGTCATCGGGGGCACCAGTTTGACGGGAGGCCGGGGATCGGTGATGCGCTCGTTGTTCGGCGTCATCGTCATTGCTATTCTGGGCAGTGGGCTTGCTCAAGCCGGTGCTCAGGAACATACGAAGCGGCTGATTACGGGGCTTGTCATCGTGGGTGCTGTAATTCTGGATCAGTATCGCCGATCAGGAAGCAAAACACGATGACTGAACCTCGGCTGACGCTCCAAAACATCTGCAAAGAATTTCCCGGCGTACAGGCGTTGGACAATGCGCAAATCGAGGTGTTTCCCGGAGAGGTGCACTGTCTGCTCGGCGAAAACGGAGCGGGAAAATCGACGCTCATTCGCGTTGTGGGGGGAATCGTAAACCCTGACTCGGGGGAAATGATCTTTAACGGTCAGCGCTACGTTCCCGAAAGTCCACGCCAGGCACAATCCCATGGCGTCAGTGTTATCCATCAGGAATTGAATTTGTGTACGGAAATGTCCGTCGCAGAAAATATTCTGCTGGGCAGGGAGCCTAAGCGGGGAAGGTGGCCTCTGATCGATCATCGAAAAATGAACGACACCTCCGTTGAGATTCTCGGGCGCGTTGGATTAACCATCGACGTCAATCTTCCGATCGGGGAACTGAGCATTGCGCAGCAGCAGATGATTGAAATCGCCAAAGCCTTGTCGTTTAAAGCTGAAGTACTCGTAATGGACGAGCCGACGACCGCATTAACGGACCGAGAAGCTGAAGTTCTTTTCAATCTAATCGACGAGCTGCGAGGCGACGGAGTATCGATCATCTACATCTCTCATCGATTGGAAGAAGTTTTAAAGATAGGCGATCGGGCTACCATCATGCGAGACGGTAAGCATGTTCTAACGACCGCGATCACCGGACTTGATCGCGAATCCATCATATCAGCGATGGTCGGTCGGAGTCTCGAAGAAGAGTTTCCTTCTCGTGACGTTGGAAAGGGTGCTGAAACGATTGCGGTCAAGAACCTGTCACGGTCGGACGCGTTCAACGATGTAACGCTCTCGGTTCATCGTGGGGAACTGGTGGGTCTCACTGGCCTCGTGGGTTCTGGAAGAACCGAGTTTGCGCGCGCGCTCTTTGGAGCCGAACCGGCGGATTCGGGTTCAATTTTTGTCGATGGAACTGTCGTCAAAATCGAATCACCCCGGACCGCCATCGAAGCGGGTATTGGGCTCCTTCCGGAGGATCGCAAAGAGCAGGGAATATTCGGGCTGTTGTCCGTGCGCGAAAACATTACGCTGGGAAATTTACCGTTCTTCACGAAGAGTAAGATTGTGCAACGAAAAAAAGAAATGGATTCGACATTCGACTTTATCCAGAAGTTGTCTATTCGAACGCCCTCCGGCGAACAGATTGTTGCGAACTTAAGCGGTGGGAACCAGCAAAAAGTCGTTCTGGCAAAGTGGTTGGTCAGCAAGAGTACGTGTCTGATTTTCGACGAGCCTACTCGAGGCGTCGACGTCGGGGCGAAGACGGAGATATACGCGCTGATGAACGATTTGTTGGAACAGGGCGTTGCGATACTGATGATTTCCAGCGACCTGCCGGAGGTTCTCGGGATGTCTGACCGGGTACTGGTGATGTGTGAAGGAAAAATGGCCGGTGAATTATCGAAACCGGATTTTAGCCAGGAAAACGTCATGAGGTTGGCTGCCGGATCCTGATTCCGCGGACCTTTTGCATTCCTGTTTCCGGCATGCTATTTTCCTATCTGGTCGACCCACAACCGAGGAAAACTTTTTGAGTACTTCTGTTCTTGCATTCCTGTCTATTCTGCCGGTGTTGTCAGTCGCTTTGTTACTCGTTGCTTTGAGATGGCCCGCCAGTCGCGCGATGCCCATCTGTTATCTTGTGTGCGCCGGATTGGCGTTGTTCGTGTGGAAAGTGCCTGCGCTCACGGTAGGCGCGGCTTCCCTCAACGGTGTCATCGTGGCGGGAACCTTGCTGTACATTATCTTCGGCGCGATCCTTCTATTGAACACGCTTCAGGAAAGCGGGGGGCTGCGTACCATCCGCGCAGGGTTCACCGATGTTTCGAGCGACCGCCGCGTTCAAGTGATTATTATCGCCTGGCTCTTTGGCGCCTTCATCGAAGGTGCGGCCGGTTTCGGTACACCCGCGGCAGTCGCAGTGCCCTTGTTGGTCGGGCTTGGTTTTCCCGCGATGTGCGCGGTGATGGCCGGCATGATTATTCAAAGCACCCCGGTTTCATTCGGTGCGGCTGGTACACCCATTCTAGTCGGCGTCAATAATGGTATTTCGAATGACCCTGCGGCGACGGCCTATGCGTTGGAGCATGGGTACGAAAACTTCGCCGATTTCCTCGCACTCATTGGGTCACGAGTTGCGTTGTTGCACGCGATTTCCGGAATTCTTGTACCCCTCATCGTCATATGTGTAATGACGCGTCTCTACGGACCGAACCGCTCTTTTGTTGAAGGACTGCGTGCGTGGAAATTCGCGGTGTTTGCTTCGTTGGCGATGACGATTCCTTACGTGACAGTCGCGTTTCTCCTCGGTCCCGAATTTCCTACGTTGCTCGGGGCATTGATCGGTTTGACGATTGTCGTTACGGCGGCACGCTTGAAGATTTTTGTACCGAAAGATGAGTTTGTCTTTGGAGATAAATCCGAATGGGACGATGATTGGACCGGGAGCGTCGAAATTCGAGAAGAAGATTTAGTCGACAATAACATCGGTTTTCTTCGCGCATGGTCTCCCTATCTCATGGTCGCGGGATTGCTCGTAATCACCCGCATGGATTTCCTTCCGTTCAAGGAGTGGCTTAGCACAAAGGCTCTTATCGAATTCCCCGAACTTTTTGGCACGGCCATTAACGTCAAGGTTCAACCGCTCTATCTTCCGGGGACCATTTTTCTGGTCGTGGTTGCATGTACCTACTTCATCCACGGTATGAAATTCGATGCCTTCGAAAAAGCCGCGTCGAAATCGGTCATGACCACGATTCAAGCATCGGTTGCATTGATTTTTACCGTTCCGATGGTGCAAATATTTATTAACTCCGGCGGTGGTGAGGCGGGATATGAACGTATGCCCATTGCGCTAGCCGATGGCGTAGCCGCGGTCACAGGTGGCGCTTGGCCATTGTTCGCTCCCTTCATTGGTGGGCTCGGGGCGTTCGTCGCAGGGAGCAACACCGTAAGTAACATGATGTTCTCGTCTTTCCAATTCGGGATGGGTGAACGGATTGGCGTTGACCCAAGTTGGATTGTCGCCCTCCAGGCTGTAGGCGGTGCTGCAGGCAACATGATCTGCGTACACAATGTCGTCGCCGCCTCCGCCGTGGTGGGTCTTCTGGGCAAGGAAGGCACGATCATTCGAACAACTGTTTTTCCTTTCCTCTACTACGCGCTTCTTGCCGGTTCTGTGGGCTATGCCGTCGTCTGGGCTGAAGAAAAAGGCCCGTTGAACATCGGTACCGTGCTTGCCGCAGCGATCGCCATTTCTGCCATCGTTTTTATCGCGCGTGGCCAACGGGATGCCGGAGATTTCGATGGTTGATGGAACTCCGGAGCGACCTCTTTCCCACGCCGACCTACTCGAATTGAAACGTTGGAACACGCCCACAATCTACAATGGGTGGGAACAAATCACAAAACATAATAACGCAGCGGCCGCCTTCAATCCGGAAGAGACCCGGGATTTCATGCCCCACCTGGGACCCATGATCGGTTATGCGGTCACCGTCGTCTGCGAGCCCAGTAATCCCGACCACCCCAAGGCCAATCCAAATGCTTGGAGCGAATACCGAAAGTATGTAGCCTCCATACCGGGTCCGAAAATCGTTGTGGTCCAGGATCTGGACAAGCCCGAAGTGATCGGCTCGTTCTGGGGCGAAGTGAACAGCAATACCCATCGCGCGCTCGGTTGCGTTGGAACAATTACGGACGGCGCGATTCGCGATCTCGATGAAATGAATAATGCAGGGTTCAAAGCGTTGGCCCAGCGTCTTTGCGTTGGCCATGCCAACGTGTGCCCCATACGTTGGGGATGTGAAGTGTCTGTGTTCGGGCGTACGGTTGAGCCAGGCCAATTGATCCATGCCGACAAGCACGGCTTTATGGCGATACCCGAGGAAGACCAGGCCGGTCTTCTGGACGCAGCTCGATTTATGGATGCCAACGAATGCAAGACGGTAATACCCGCAGCGCGCAGTGCAGAAGGCAAGACGACAGAACAAATTTTGCAGGCCATGGACGACGCCGGCCAGGCGTTTGGCAAGGCGGCCACGGAAAAGTTCGGCAACAAAGGAGAGTGGTAGGTGCGTTCCCGTTCGTTCATCGGAATGATGATTGCATTGTTGATGCTCACGTGGGCTCCGGCCTTCGGGGCCGAACTCGATTGGCACGAACTTCCGCCATTACCCAATCCAGTCGGTGTCGCGGGACCCGTCGTAGGAGTGCACAACGACGCATTGATCGTAGGAGGTGGCGCCAATTTCCCGAATAGCCCTCTTTGGGAAACCGGAAAGGTGTGGCACGACAAGATTTACGTCCTGACTAAAACCGAAAACGGATACTCCTGGATGAACGGCGGCGTGCTCACGAGCCCGAGAGCCTATGTGGCGGCCGTCTCCACTCCACAAGGCGTCGTTTGTATGGGCGGAAACGATAGCCAAAACACCTTCGACGATGTGTTCCTATTGTCTTGGGATCCGGTCGCGAAAAAACTGACGCAGTCGATTCTCCCGACTCTACCCAAACCCTGTGCCTTCGGCAGTGCAGCATTGGTCGGAGACGTAATCTATCTCGCCGGGGGATTGAGCGGTAGCGCACTTAGTACCGCTATGAAAAATTTTTGGACCCTCGATCTTTCGAAATCCAATGATGCAGACCAATTCCAATGGCGCGAACTCCCGGCGTGGCCCGGACCGAAAAGAGGATTGAATATTACCGCTGCGCAAGGCGATGAAATCTACGTAATCAGTGGCCGCCGACAAAATGGAGAGTCGGTCGATTTTCTGAAAGATGTCTATGCGTTCAACCCGTCCACGAAAAAATGGCGCAAACGTCAAGATCTGCCTCAATCCGTCATGGCCGGAACCGGCATCGGCTGGGGTGACAGTCAGATTCTCGTTCTTGGTGGAGCCGATGGCTCCATGTGGGGTCAGGAAGAAGTGTTGAAAGACGACCATCCCGGATTTCCTAAGAAGGCATTCGTTTACAACACTCTTGAAAACAAGTGGTCTTCTGCAGGCAAAACTCCGGTCAATCATGTGACTACGGTGCCGGTCCTTTGGAATTCAACCATCATCATCGCGAGTGGCGAAGTGCGACCTCGAGTTCGTTCGCCGAAGATATGGGCTATTGCACCCTAAAATTCGTCAGAAGTAAAGGAGATCAACATGTATAAATCGATGCCCGAAACAGGCACTTCCTGGGAAGCACTAAAACCCGAAATGATCGAGCGGGGGAGTGGGGATGCGAAATGGCGCGAAGGTAAGACCGCCGTTTATGTATTCAATGCCGGCGAAGATGTGGCGCAGGTTCAAAAAGAAGCCTACACCATGTACATGTCGGAAAACGGTCTTGGGCCTCTGGCCTTTCCATCTCTCAAACAGATGGAGGATGAAGTCGTCGGAATGGGGTTAGGTCTGCTTCACGGGGACGAAACCTGCACCGGGAATATCACCTCCGGAGGTACAGACTCCATCACGATGGCCGTCAAAGCCGCGCGTGATTACGCCTTTTCCAATCGTGGCATCACCGGTCAACCAAATATTGTCATTCCCTTCTCGGCGCACCCCGCATTCGACAAGGCCAGCAAAATGATGAGCCTCGACATTCGACGGGTGCCGCTGAGAACCGACCTCCTTGCGGACGTAGACGCAATGGCCGAAGCCGCAGACGAAAACACAATCATGTTTGTCGGCTCCGCGCCCAGTTTTCCCTACGGATTGATCGATCCCATTGTCGAACTCGGTGAGATGGCCGCCGCTAAAGGAATTTGGTTGCACGTGGACGCCTGTGTTGGTGGATACGCCGCTCCTTTCGTCCGAATGAACGGTGCCGATATCCCTCCCTTCGATTTCGACGTCCCGGCCGTTTGCTCGATGTCTGCTGACCTACACAAATATGGTTTCTGTGCCAAAGGCGCATCAACGGTACTCTTCAGATCGGAAGAGCACAAGCAACACATGATTTTCGACTGCGCCGATTGGCCGGGCGGCCGCATGATCACGCCCACCCTCGCGGGTACACGACCCGGCGGAGCCATTTCCGCAGCCTGGGCCGTCATGAATTACCTCGGCGTCGAAGGCTACAAAGCAAAACATAGAATGGTGACCGATGCGCGTGAGGCCATCGAAGCCGGTGTGAAACCGCTCGGGTTCGAAATTCTCGGCGAACCCAAACTAGGCCTCGTCGCATATTCCCACCCTGAAGTCGACGTCTTCGCCGTCTACCGAAAAATGTACAAGAAAGGGTGGTTCACCAGCCTCACCACCGAACCCAAAGCCTTGCATCTGATGTTGTCACCGTTCCACGCGACGGTCACCGACACGTATCTGACCGACCTGAAAGACAGTCTCCAAGCCGTCAAAGACGGGGACAATGAAACCATAAAAGAAGCGCGCTACAGTTAATGCGAGCGCGCTTCTCGGTTCGATATTTTTAGTCGAGGAAAAAGGTATTACAATCCCTTGTTTGGATTGATCAGATACTTTTCGCCCGTTTTCTTCGCCACGTATTTTTGGACGTTCTCCGGCTGGAGAGCCTCTTCCAACGACAACTCTTCGACGAAACTGCTGGCAAACGTGGTATTGATTTCGTCAGCCACGCGTTGGCGTAACTCGGCCGCACGTTCTTTGCCAATCCGAATGAGGAAGGGCGTCAATAGCCAACCGCCTATAGCCCACATCATGCCGTAATTTCGATTGAGCGTAGCCGGCGATTGGTCCAGGCCGCCATAAAAATAGGCTTGCTTCAACGTGGACGAACCGTACGTATTCAAACCAGAAGCGCCTCGTACCAATGCACGTTCCATTGTGGAGAGAATATCGCTTACCAGACGACCGCCACCGATAGCATCAAATGCGAGCGTCGAACCTGTTTCTACTAATGCATCTTCCAAATCCGAAAGAAAAGTCTCTTTGCTCGAATCAACGACATGGGTCGCTCCTTGATCCCGCAAAAGTTTTTCTTGTTCCGCTTTTCGCACGATGCTCACCAAAGGGACACCATCATTGATACATATCCGATTGAGCATCTGACCAAGATTCGAAGCCGCCGCTGTATGCACAAGGCCTTTGTGGCCTTCAAGTTTCATGGTCTCCACCATACCCAATGCCGTCAACGGATTGACGAAACATGATGCAGCTTGTTTCGGCGTCGTACCTTCGTTCATCACGATGCAGTTTTCAGCACCGGCATTCGTGTATTGAGCGTAGGCCTTACCTGTAAGTACGCCGACCGTTTTTCCCATGAGCGCCTGAGCATTTGCGTCCGGGCCAGCCGCGATCACTACGCCGGCACCTTCGTTCCCAACCGGCACCTCTTGATCAAGACGGGATTTAAGAAGCGGGATGCGCTCCATCGGTACATCGGCTTTCAACACCAGACGCCCGGATTCGTTTTCCAATCGGGCACTAGCCATATCCGCCGGACCGAACAAAGGCCCCATATCGGAAGGATTAATGGGTGCCGCTTCCATTCGGATGATGACGCGGTCGCCTTCGGGATCGGCAAGTTCTCCTTCGCCGAGGGATACTTCGAGCCCACCTTCTTTGGTGATTTTCGACCGTAATTGCATCGTTTTTTGCATAGGATTTCCTTTACGTAGTGATTTTCACGGATTTGTTAGACAAAAATTCCCGAACCCGGATTGTAGATTCAAAATTAGATCTGGGAATTCTAGCATAAAGATTGTCGTTTGAAGGTCCACTCGTCCTTTCACGACACTGGACGAAACCTTGAAGTTCATCAACTTATAGGATATGCTATAAGTATGTCTTCGACCATCACCCCATCCAAAGACGTCCCAGCGACGCCGATCCAGCGCATCGATCTCGTCGCGGAAGTGACCGAATCCCTGCGCCACGGTATTTTCACCGGCGACTACCCGGCCCAATCCTCGTTACCCTCTGAGGGCGACCTCGCAAAAAAATTTGGCGTATCCCGAAACGTTGTGCGCGAAGCCATGCGGAATTTACGTACTCTAGGCCTTGTTGAAATTTCTCAGGGAAGGCGACCACACGTGAAACAGCCCGCGCCTGAAGCCGCGATGATGTCTCTCGAATACCTTTTGCATTCCTCGGAAAATTCACTCGCTCATTTGCTGGAAGTGCGAATACCTATGGAAACGGAAATAGCGGTACTGGCCGCACAACGCGCTGAAGCGGAAGACATCGCGGCCCTCGAAGAACGCGTAAAGGCCCTCGAATCATCGAAAAATCAAAAGGAGCGAATTGCCGCCGACATCGAGTTCCACAGCATACTTTCGAAATCGACCCGCAATCCGATGTTTCCGCTCATACTGGATACCGTCACCGGTCTTCTGCACGGGTTTCATGAATTGAAAGTGTTCCCGCCGTCGCGAGTCGCCGTTACCGTAGCAGAACATTCCGAGATTTTGGTCGCGATCAAAAAAGGCGACCCCAAAAAAGCTGGACAAGCAATGGCGAAACATTTGGAAGGCGTTCGCGCAAGCCTGTAACACACGCAAAAAACATCTCGAACAGGAATTAGGCATGAACATAGACAATCAATTTGGACTTCCCGGAAAAGTGGCCGTAGTTACCGGAGGCGCCGGGGTATTGGGTAGTGTGATTTCGTACGGCCTCGCCGTAGCGGGAGCCACTGTCATCATTGCCGGACGCAACGGTGAAAAAGCTCAAAAGGTCGCCGAAGAAATAACGAGTGCGGGCAGCTCGGCTAAAGGCATTGCTATGGACGTATTCGATGAAGCGTCGGTTCGTGCCTGCTGCGACAAGGTCTGCACCGAATTTGGAAAAGTGGATATCCTGGTGAACGCCGTCGGTGGCAACATGAAAGAAGCCACTACGTCGCGCGATCAGTCCTTTTTCGATCTTGCTCCAGACGCTTTGCGCAAGGTCATGGATTTGAACGTGACGGCCGGCGTTATCGTTCCATCTCAGATTTTCGGATCCGCCATGAAAGAAAATATTGATGGTGGATCTATCATCAATATCTCGTCCATGAGCGCCATGCAGCCCTTGACCCGAATTCCGGGATACAGCGCCGCCAAAGCCGCCGTCGACAATTTTACCCAATGGCTCGCGGTATATTTGGGGCAGGAATACAACACAAAGTTACGCGTTAACGCGATCGCCCCCGGTTTTTTTCTTACCGATCAGAATCGCTTTCTATTGACCGACGAGGGTACCGGTGAATTAACGAAGCGGGGCGAGTGCATCATCCAACATACGCCCATGGGGTCCTTTGGCGATCCCGAAGATCTGGTGGGTACCGCTTTATGGTTGGCTTCCGACGCATCACGATTCGTAACCGGGATTGTAGTTCCCGTGGACGGTGGTTTCTCGGCATTCTCAGGCGTGTAACAATAAAATCAGACAGGACTTACCAATGAGCGATTCGCAACTAGAACTCAAAAATCATGAAGCTACGAAAGATTTTTTGATCTGCATTGATTCGGACGGTTGCGCGTTTGATTCGATGGAAATAAAACACAAAGAATGTTTTACACCCAATCACATCAAGCATTGGAACCTGCAGGCGGTCTCAAAATTTGCCCGCGAAGCAAGCGAGTTCGTCAATCTCTATTCCAAATGGCGCGGTATCAACCGGTTTCCGGCAACGCTTATGATGTTCGATTTGCTCGCCGAACGGGCTGAGGTGCAGGAGCGCGGCGTAAAGATGCCCGATGTCCCCAACCTCCGTCGTTGGATCGAAACGGAGACTCGGCTGGGTAATCCGGCGTTGGAAACATACTGTAAAGAGCACGACGAAGTGGACATGCACCAGGCCCTGGAATGGAGCAAGGCCATCAACGCCACCGTGGAAGATATGGTACACGGAGTGCCGCCATTTCCTTACGTCCGAAATTCGCTCGCGAAAGCCCAATCCTCCGCAGATATGCTTGTTTGTTCGGCGACGCCCCACGACGCATTAGTGCGAGAGTGGAAGGAACATGAAATCGCCGAATTTGTATTCGCCATTGCCGGTCAGGAGCAAGGGAGCAAGACCGAACACATCCGTCTCGTGTCGGAAGGCCGCTACGAGAAAGATAAAATCATCATGATCGGCGATGCGCCCGGCGACATGAAGGCCGCGAAAAACAACGATGTGCTTTTTTACCCCATCAATCCCGGCGAAGAAGCGGCATCTTGGCGACGATTTCATGACGAAGCACTCGACAAATTTTTCAAACAGGAATACGCTGGCGAATACGAAGCAAACGTAATTAGGGAATTCGAATCGTTTCTTCCTGACACTCCACCCTGGAAGCATTCAAAATGAGCTCACCCGAGGGAATAGGCATATTCGATGTTGTCTAAAGTAACGGAAAAAGGAGCGTTTCTGTCGGAAACCGATCTGTCAGCGTTCATTCGGGAATCCTTTGCAATAACGGAGATTGCCGGAAAACGCATTCTGTTTATCATCCCGGACAGTACACGATCCATGCCCCTGCCGGCGCTTTTCCGCGCCCTGTTCGATGTCGTGCATCCACAGGCCGCCACGATGGATTACATCATAGCTCTTGGGACTCATCCCGCGATGTCGGAAGAGGCCATCAATAACCTAATTGGTGTGACCGCAGAAGAACGTGCGGGGAAATACGCCGACATCGGAATTTTCAATCATGAATGGAAAAATCCCGAAGCGCTCACTTCGCTTGGATCCTTGAGCTCAGGCGAGTTTTCCGAAATTTCTGGTGGACTGTTGAGCGAATCGGCCGACGTAAAAGTGAACAAACGCCTATTGGACTACGATCTGCTCTGCGTCGTTGGACCGGTGTTTCCCCATGAGGTTGTCGGTTTCAGCGGCGGAAACAAATACTTTTTCCCCGGCGTCGCCGGCGAAGAAATATTGAATCAATTCCACTGGCTGGGAGCCTTAATCACCAACCCATCGATCAACGGCACCAAGCACACGCCGGTCCGCGCCGTAGTTGACAGATGCGCCGCGATGATTCCCGTACCCAAGATCTGTTTCAGTCTGAACGTGGCCAACAAAGATCAATGTCGAGGCATCTTTTTCGGGACGCCAGAAGAAGCCTGGAGTGCCGCCGCCGATCTCGCTGCGGAAACGCACATCGAATACAAGGATCGCCAGTACGACAGCGTCCTCGCCATGGCTCCGGAAATGTACGACGAAATTTGGTTGGCGGGAAAATGCATGTACAAACTCGAACCCATTGTCGCGGACGGTGGCGAACTCATAATTTACGCGCCCCACATTGATGAAGTGAGCGTCATCCATGGCGATGTCATCCGAAAGATTGGATATCATACGCGTGACTACTTCACCGCCAATATGGAGGCCTACGAAGATGTGCCTAAAGGGGTTCTGGCCCATTCTACCCATGTACGAGGAATCGGTACGATGGAGAACGGTGTCGAAAAACCGAGAGTTCAGGTAACTCTGGCGACGGCTATCCCGGAAGAGGAATGCCGTTTGATCAACCTGGCGTATCGCGACCCGAAGTCTATCAATATCGAGGATTGGCGAAACGCCGAATCTGATGATCGGCTCCTCGTCGAACGAGCTGGTGAAGTACTCTATAAATTGAAGTGAAAAAGAGAAAGAAACGAACATGCCCAGAAACGTAATTGTAGCCCAGTCCGGCGGCCCATCACCCGTTATCAACAGCTCCCTGCGCGGGGTCATCGACACCTGTAAAATGTTTCCCGAGACGTTCGGAACCATTTACGCGGGATGGCACGGCATTGAGGGCGTGCTGAAAGAAGAGTTGTTGAACCTGAGCGTTCAAGATGACGAGGAAGTTGCGCTGCTGCGATACACACCCGCCGCCGGTTCGATAGGCACCTGTCGATACAAGTTAAAATCCCATCAGGAAGAAGATCTCAGCCGCGTAATCGACGTGATGAAAGCCCACGATATCGGCTACTTTTTTTACAACGGCGGCAACGATAGCATGGATACCGCTCACAAAATCAGCGTACTCGCCAACGAACAAGGATTGGACCTGGTCGCCGTCGGCGTACCGAAGACCATCGATAATGATGTAGGCGATTCCAAATTCAAACTCATCGATCACACCCCCGGATATGGCAGCGTGGCTCGATACTGGATGGGTGTCGTCCAAAATGCGAACGAAGAAAACGCAGGCTCCTGTCCCGCTGACCCCGTCCTGGTCCTCCAGGCAATGGGGCGCAAAATTGGATATATTCCTGCAGCCGCGCGTCTGGCGGATCCAAACCGCGAAATGCCACTGCAGATTTATATGGCCGAATCGGGCGTAACGGCAGAAGGGCTATGCGAGAAGGTCAACGCTCAACTCAAACAGGACGGTCGGTGTGTGGTCGTCGTCAGCGAAGGTTTCGAGGTGGGGGATTTGGGTGAGTCGAAGGATAGCTTTGGCCATACCCAGTTCGGTGCTTCCGAAACTACTGCGGCACAACAAGTCGTGAATCTACTCAACTCGACGGGTCTATGCGTTCCCGGAAAAGCGAGAGGCCAAGTGCCCGGTACCGACCAGCGCGCGACAAGCGCCTACGCGTCTATCGTGGACCTCGACGAGGCGTATAAAGTGGGTCAACAGGCCGTACTCATCGCCGACACTGGGGAGAATGGTTGGATGTCGACCATATTGCGGGAACCCGGGCCCATCTACAACGTCACGTACGACAAAGTCCCTCTCAAAGATGTGGCGAATTCCGAGCGAACCTTTCCGACTGAATGGATCTCCAATAGCGGAGTGGATGTGACCGACGATTTTCTCGCGTATGCCACGCCCTTGATTGGTGAAGACTGGCCCAGTGTGCCGGTCGTTAACGGTCGCCAACGATTTACTCGGTTCAGACAGGCGTTTGCAGATAAAAAATTACCCGACTATGTGCTGGAGGCACTTCGATAATGGAACAAAAGGACGTAGGCGTCATCGGACTCGCGGTTATGGGCTCGAATCTGGCCTTGAATATGAGCGACAACGGATTCTCGATCGCCGGTTACGACAGAAACGAAGCATTATTGTCCAACTTTGTCAACGGCCCCGGAGCTGATCGCGACATCGCCGGATGCGCAAGTGCGGAAAAATTATGTGCTACATTAAAAACACCCCGAAAAATACTTATGATGGTCCGGGCCGGCGAAGCCATTGATTGGTGTATCGAGCAACTTCTTCCGCATCTGGAAGAAGGCGATATTCTCATCGACGGCGGCAATAGTCATTTCCCCGACACCGTCCGAAGAGCGAATGCCTTGGAAGAAAAAGGACTTCGTTACGTAGGTATGGGCGTGAGCGGCGGCGAAGAAGGCGCTCGACGTGGGCCATGCATGATGCCCGGAGGCTCTGCTGACGCGTGGAAACACATCCAACCGATCTTCCAAGCCATCGCCGCGAAAACAGACTCCGGAGATGCGTGTTGTCAATGGGTAGGCGATGGAGGAGCTGGTCACTTCGTTAAGATGATTCACAATGGTATTGAATACGGCGATATGCAGATGATTTGCGAGACGTACATGCTCATGAAGCAAGGCCTTGGTATGAGCAACGAAGAAATGGCCGATGTATTTGAAGAATGGAACGAAGGTGAATTGGGGTCTTATCTCATCGAGATCACTCGCGATATCCTTCGCTATAAGAACGCCGACGGGGAAGCCGTCATCGATCAAATTCTCGATACCGCCGGGCAAAAAGGGACTGGCAAGTGGACTGCGGTAGAGGCGTTACACATGGGACAGCCGTTGACGCTGATTGGCGAGGCAGTATTCGCCCGATGTCTATCGGCCTTGAAAGAGGACCGCGTGAAAGCCGCCGGAATTCTCAAAGGACGTGTTCAGCCGTTCACGGGTGATAAAAAAGTTTTGGTGAAAGATCTTCAACAAGCGTTGTATGCGTCCAAGCTAGTGAGTTACGCCCAGGGATACCAATTGATGCGTGCCGCGGCGAGCGAGTATGGATGGAATCTTAACTACGGAGACATCGCGCTTCTATGGCGCGGCGGCTGCATTATTCGGTGTGTTTTTCTGGACAAGATTCGCGATGCATTCGAAGCCGATTCGGAATTGGGCAACCTTCTCCTGGATCCGTTCTTTTCCGAGGCTGTACAGAATGCCCAAGACGGTTGGCGTAACGTTGTTTCGACCGCCGTCCAGCAGGGAATCCCGGTACCTGCGTTGAGCACGGCACTCGCTTACTTCGATGGGTACCGCAGTGCACGCCTGCCTGCCAACTTGCTCCAGGCACAGCGTGACTATTTTGGTGCGCACACGTACGAACGTATCGATCGTCCCCGAGGCGAATTTTTTCATACAGATTGGACAGGCTTGGGAGGCGATGCATCCGCATCGACCTATACTGTGTGATAGAAATAGAGATTGATTCGACGCTGTTACGAAAGGGAATCCCGCAACGCACGAATATGTTCGGGGCCCGTGCCACAGCATCCTCCTAAAAGGAGAACACTTTTATCGATCCAGCCACGTGCTTCATCCACCATGTCACTAGGATCGATTGAATCAACGAAATTCCAATTCGGTTTTTCGAAATGTCCTGATTCAGGGTAGACGCCCAGATGCCCTTCCCAGCGGGCCCGCACCATATCTATCGCCCGATGAATCGTCCGGATTTCGCTGTGCATGATATTCACCACGTCTACTCCCATAGGGATCAGCGCATCCAACGCCACTTCGAAAGGAATATCTTCATGCGCAAAACTGACCACCTCTCCGGTTTCCGGATGTTCTTTGCAGCTGACACCGAGCCAGACCGGTAGGCCTGTTTCTTTGGCGGCTTGCACAGCCAATGGCGCGTGCACATCTTCCATCATCATTTCCAATGCAATTACATCCACGCCGCCGTCAGCCAGAATCCCGGCCAACTCGCGATAGGCTTCAAGTTCCGCCGTACCGTCCGGATAAGCAGTCCAATTGAACGCTGGAGGCATGGCCGATATGGACCCTGCAACGGTGATAGAAGAATCGCCGGAGTTCTCCCTAGCTTGCATCGAAGACTGAACAGCCAACTGATTGATCGATACGACTTCGTCTCCCAATCCGGCTCCTTCTAACATTAAACGATTCGAACCAAATGTGTTCGCGATGATCACCTGTGCGCCAGAACGAATATATTCTTCGTGTATTTCTTGTACAACAGTTGCGTGTTCACGTGCCGCCGTACCGCTCCAAGCATTCAAATCCATCGGAACTTTTCGACGTTGCAGCTCAGTGCCCATTCCGCCATCAATAAGTAAGATTTCTCCAGCGTCTAAAGTTTCTTTCCAAGAATTTCCCATCAGTATGTTCCTTTACTTCTACTTTTTGGAAGGTGTTTTCAGCAACACGAAAAACGTGGCCAAAATATTTACAATGATTAACAGGAGAACGAAAAAGGCCTTCGAGGTTATAGGTAAATCCACCACCACGTTAACCTGAACCGGACCGAAAATGGAAGCCGTCCGCGTGCCGTCGTCATATTGACAAGAATACGCGCCGGAATCACTGATGTTGAGGGCGTCAAACAGGAGTGTTCGGGTCTGACTCCCGCTGATTCGTGAATCGTCGGACAGTGGCACACCGTCTTTCATCCAAACAAAAGACGACCCCGCTTCCACTCCAGGTACTGTGATACAAAAAGAGTCGTATTGTTCAAAAGAACCACCGGCGTTGTTAGAACAACCAGCGGGAGGGGCCTCTTCATCAATCGGATTCATCATCCGTACGTGGTCGATATCGACGGTGCCAATGGTCGCCTTCAATGTGTTAAATAACGTCCAAATCCCAGCGTCGGCCGTTGCCTCAGCGGTATAATCTTCCCACTCGGTAGACAAGTTGAATGTAGCGGTTTGCGCGTTGCCGCGAGTCCAGATTTCCTGCCCTTGGAATTCGGTTATGATTTGAGCCTGTGCTCCCGGTGCCGTTCCACGCATGCTCGCTACGATCGTGTACGTTTCCCCTCCATCGGTTCCGCCCGGAAGAAAATCCGCTGTCGCATCGGTCGGCTGGTGGACGAGTTCCCCGACATCGAGACGAAGGAAGTAGTTTCCCTCGGCGGCATTGACAGAATCGTTGATGCGCTCAACTCCGTCCGTGTAGTAGCGCCAACCGTACCCACCGAAAGGCGCGGCATGTTCGAAGCTCCCATTGGCGAAATTACCATCACGTCCGAAGCCATCGGCGATGTCGCTGGAATTTACCGATATCCATGCCGGGTTGATGGATGCTAAATGATCCAATAAAAGATGCGACTCGCCGCTGTGGTCCCATTGCGACCCATGCCATTGTTCCCACAACCACGGATAGTGAAACGCACTCAGGTTCGAATCGCCCACTTCATTAACAACTTCCTGGGTGTAATTGGCCGGTTCGTTTACGTCCCAACCATAGGCATTCATCAACACGATGTGCGGAGACGCGCCGTATACCATTCGTAAATCGGCTATCACATTTTTGTACCTTTGTTTGATGGTCGCCTTATTCGCCCCGTAAATATCATTGGCGCCTGCATTGATCACAATGATGTGAGGATCAAAACCACTCCGGTAACCGGTGTCCTGTGTGTGATAATCTTCCGAAAAAATAAAATCGCCTACATTGTTGTCGCCATTTTGTTCAATTGTCGCCCCGCCCAATGCCTGCAAATTCATTTCGGCTCCCAACATCCGTGTCACCATCGCTGGAAATGCATAATACGTCCCGGAGTCGCCGGAATTGTTTTCGCTGTAAAGCGATGTGCCATCCATGTTCGAGTCGCCGAAATATTCGATTCGTAGAGAGGGGCGCGACGGTGGAGTGAGAATGGTTCCCGTAATATCGAAACCGTGGAAGGTCGTTTTTTGTCCCGTGAATGTCTCCTGAAGCACCTCGACCGTATGCTCACCAGCGGCCAGGTTATCTGCCAAAGTATAGCTGCTGAGGCCGGTAGTCATATACAGGCGATTGGGGTTGGGAATTCCATCGACAATGACCCGATACTGTTTGGTACTCCCAACCGGATTGAAGTCACCGGTGATCTTGGTACCGTCGAATTTCACGACCATTGACGACCCTTGCCAGGTAACCCACGGAAGGGCGGGAGAATCGAAATTCCAACGCCCGTGGTATTGAATATTTGGATTCTCAGGCCCGATCGTTACTGCGTGAACCATGGGTACCGCCAGAAACGCGATCCAAAAAAATAGAGCTCCAAACTGCTTGCTTTTAAGACGATAGAGAAACATTTGCGGGAACGATACCACAAATCCCCCTAGCTAGTCTAATTCGTTACGTTGGAGGGGGTTACGCTCTTAATGGAAATACCACAAAAATGTCGTCGCCCAACAAATCTATCGACGAATCAGGGTTTGAATAGATCGGCCTGGAACAACCAATAGTCCGTCCCCCGACTGCAGCGGTACCCGCTCCAAGCTACGATTTTTCGACGTTTCATAGAATTCCGTAGTGGATAAATTTTGATCGCTTCCCGAATCATCGAATTGGATTTTGGCCGTCTGAGGCTCGTCCGACATGTTGATGAAGACCAGGACCTGACTGCCATCAGAATTCACGTAGGCTGATCCGAGGAGGCCGTAAATATCGTCGGCCCCGGACATTTCGATTCGACGTGCACCGGGCCTAATGAAACGACTGAATTGACCATAAGCCCAGAGCAACTTGGGGAGAATAATTGTTTCTTCATCTCCGGGTTTTTTGTAATTTGTATAAATGAGTCCGTCTTTATAATCTTCAGGAGAAACGGACGTCCACCAATTCCAAGCGGAGGCATTGGCAACTGCAAGATCAAGATGAATGATGCGGGCCACGTCGAGGGCGACATTCATCGTGAGGTCGCGTCCGCCGCCGCCTTCATTGTTTGAACCTTGCATCACACAGTATTCCGTCTGCCAATACGTCCAGTTCGGATATTGATCCAACACTTCGCGGAGTTCTGTGCGACGGGCGACCAAACGGTCCTTAACGGTATCTGAAAAATATCCGTGACTGCTGATTACGTTTCCTGTGGCCTGCCTCAATTCATCATGTTCCGTAAGAAGAGTCAAGTAGTTGCCGTATTCGGCCCCGTACAGATCGACAGATTTTTGAAACGGACCATAAAGGTGAATGCTCTCGCCACTCTCGACTGCGAGTACTTTCATATTCAAATTTCTCTTCTTGATCTCCTTGGACAGTGCCAGCACGACCGATTTTATGTCTTGATTGCTGGCGCGATTTCCTTCTTGCCAGGATTCATCCCAATCCCATTGAGGTTCATTGATTGGGCTTACCCAACCGAACGGGATTCGCTTTTCCGGGTTCGGATGGTTCCGGAAATGATCCAAAATATCCACTAAGTATGTAGCGTACTGGGCTTCGTACCCCTCTTTTAGATTCGTTGTACCTACATCGTGAGAAGCATTCGTAAATCCATTTCGAGTCATACGGGCGGGGGGGCTATTGGCGAACCCGACGAACGTACTTACGCCACGCGCTTTAGCAGCGTGCAAAAACCATTGTTCTTCTTTTTGGCGATTCCAATCGTACTGTCCTTCGGAGATTTCGAACGTTTCCGCGGTTCTCCATGCTGCCGGTATTCGGTCACGGTTGATTCCCGCCCCAATATTGAAACGCCAACCCGAAAGCCCAATGCCTTTTGTCGTAGAGAAAAGAAGGTCGGCCACTCGTGATCGATTCGGCTCCGACCAACCACCGATGTGTTGCATACTCCAACAATCGGAAGCGCCGAAGTGGTCAATAGTCTGAAAGCGTTTCGTTGAATCGATATTAACTTCGATAGTGTTATCTTGTGCGGCGCTCGATAGACTGGCAAGCGCAAATATAAAAAGCGTGAGAAGTTTGTACGACCGATTCAATGGGCTGGTGAAATAAGATTGCATAATTTATATGATTTCAGTTCTTTTGCCAGTTTTCAATCGTGACGATATTATTCTTTTGTCGCCAATTGAAAAAACGTTCGCGCAACGATTTTTAGTCCTATATTTAGGTGAATTCTCCATTCAAAGAGCAATCGTCGGTCACGTCAAACGGTAGGCCTAATCGTAAATTGGAACGAATAATCGCCCGGCGGAATCATAAATTCCGGATGAATGGGCGCCCCCCAACTATCGTCTCCGCCAACACCCATCTGCATCGCGTCCAGGTTCAACGTAAAATAGTCCCGTTGGGGAAGTTCATGTGCATGCAATGCCGTTTCCAAATCTTCCTGAGAGTACGGCCACGCGCTGAAATGGAATAACGAATCGCCCGTAATCTGGATCCCGAATCCTTTGTCTCCACCCACATTGAGCCATCGAACATCCGAACGATTTCCGTTCTCCTGCGGTGAGATATAGTCGTAAGAAAGAGTTTCAGGCGTTCCGTGATATTCCCCCAGGATTCCGCTGGTTTTTCGGTCCCAATAGGTTTCGTGGGGACCAAGTCCATACCAACTCAATTTTTTGAGGTTGTTGGGAATAGTCGTCTTCATTCCGACTCGGGGAATAAATGGGGCCTTCGAACCCGAATTCAATTTGAAATCAACGGTTACGGCGCGGTCATTACAGATTTTGTAACAGACATTCAGTTCCGATCCTTCAAACGGTAATTGATGAAGGGTGCTAACTAAAATGGAATCTTGTTCGTCTATGATATCTAAGGATTTTAATGCGCTCTTCTCAAAAGCGTCGTGCCACGGAGCGAGCACTTGTAGGTCTTCGTTTCCCTGATCGTTGTTAATGGGTACCCGCCAAAAATTGGGCACCAACGGCGAATTTAAAATTTCGACACCACTGATTTGATAAGAGTTGATTACGCCAATGGTTTTGTCGAATGTTACGTTGAAAACATCGCCCGCGATCGTCAGCGAACTTTTCGTTTGTTGGATATTTAACGTGCCTTTCGAAGAACTCGAATCTAATTCAGTCGACGAAGCTGTTTCTAGCATTTCAAATTGATTCCACGCGACGACATGATTTGACTGCGCCCACAGCGTATCCTCGCGAAGTAATAAGCGAATTTCTAATACATATTCCGTGGCCGGCGTATTGAGTGTTTCGACGTCAAGAGGTAAACCGATGTCGGCAAATCCGCCCGCTTCGATCGCTGGAAGCTGTAACGTTTCGGAAAGAACTGGCTTACCATTGGCAAGAACGGACCAATGCAAATCCAAATCGGCTAAATCTTTGAATCCAAAATCATTTTGAATGCGAACAATACCTTTGGATTGATCTTGTAGCGTGATTGAAACCCACTGATATACTTTTTTAACTTCGTGGAGATGGGGGTTCGGTACGCGGTCCGGATTTACTAGACCGTCGCAACAAAATACACCATCGTTCGGTTTATCGCCGTAATCGCCCCCGTAAGCCCAAAACCATTCCGCATTTCGGTGGGGCGCTGGCGTTGTGCGCGCTCCCCTGGGGTCATCGAATTCTTTTCGCAGACTTTGATCTACCCAATCCCAAATGCACCCGCCGATACAATTGTCGTGTGATTCGATAATGTCCCAATACTTCTGCAGATTTCCGACGGAATTACCCATAGCGTGGCTATATTCACATAGAAATACGGCACGTGAAGGATTTTGTTCGGCATGTTTTTGAAAGTCGTCCGGACGTTTATACATAAAGCTGTCCATGTCGGTCACTTCGTTGTGTTGTTCGTAATGAAGGGGTCTCGTCTTATCGATGCCCCTTAACGCGTTTGAAGCGGCCACAAAGTTACACCCACCACCCGCTTCGTTCCCTAATGACCAAATTATGATCGAGGGATGATTACGGTTCGCAAACGCCATGTTGGTAATTCGGTCCACGTGGGCCGCTTCCCATTCGGGGTCATTACCAAGTGTAGTATCGGGCTCGTATCCCATCCCGTGCGACTCAATATTGGCCTCGTCGATTACGTACAGACCATATTGGGTACACAATTCATACCATTTGGATTGATTGGGATAATGGGATGCGCGCACCGTATTCATATTGTTCTGTTTCATCAAACGGATATCTTTGATCATCGATTCCGTCGAGATACAAGGACCATGATCAGGGTCCTGTTCGTGCCGGTTTACTCCTTTTAACGTAATCGACTTTCCATTCAGGATCAGTTCGCCTTGAATAATCTCGACCGTACGAAAACCTACCTGAAGGCGAACGACTTCGATGGTATTGTTTTCATGATCGGACACCGTAAGGAAAAGGTCGTAGACGTTCGGTGTCTCCGCACTCCAATGAAGTGCCGAATCAGATTCCATGTTAAAAACAATTTCTTGTTCCGTCGCTGCCAAATCAACGTGGACCGTATCGGTCGTAACTTCCTTCCCCTCCTGGTCTGTCAATGAAGCAGAGAGTGTACATTGCTTGACTCCAAACTCTTCACTTCGTTTAAGGAGAGCCTTCCCGATTAAAGAACCACCCGAATTGCCGGATTGAATGGCGGTCTCGATAGATAAATCCTGGATATGAATGGCGGGGTTGCTCTGAAGATGGACATCACGCAAGATTCCCGAAAATCGCCACATATCTTGATCTTCAAGATAACTTCCGTCGCACCACCGCATGACCTGGACGGCCAACGAGTTAGGACCTTCTTTGATATAGGAGGAAATATCGAATTCAGCCAACGTCTTGCTGTCTTGGCTGTATCCAATTTCAACGCCGTTCACCCAAACGGTAAATGCGCTCGTTACACCTTCAAATGCAAGGATTGTTTCGCGGCCCATCCATTCAGAAGAAATCGAAAATGTTGTTCGATAGGATCCTACGTGATTATCAGCGATCGGGACGTTAGGAGGATCTGCAGGAAACGGGTAAACAACGTTGGTGTAAACTGGGACTCCGTACCCTTGAAGTTCCCACGTGCCTGGAACTTGGATTTTGTCCCAGTCCGTGCAGTCATAGTCGGGTGTCTGGAATTCGACGGGCGCCTGTTCGATCGTTTCTGCCCAATGAAAATTCCAGGAACCGTTTAGAGACTGAAAATAGGATGTGTTTTCTGGTCGATTGGTTCGGGCAGCCTCGATATCAGGATATGGAAATAGCGGTGCGTGGGCGGGTATTTTGTCTCGGCGAAATACGGACGGATCTTCCCATTCTGCCCGTTCCACCACGGTAGAATTTTCCGTCTTATCCTGTTTTCCGCCATCATGCATTCGATTGATTTCCTTTTATATTTCTCGCTACTTATTTCGAGTCACACAGTCTTAAGCGACTATGGCGATACATTCGCCTGTTGTTCGGCATATACATGAGCACCGTCCATCGGTCTGGTCAAAAACCATTGAGAGTTGATGCCGGTCCTTTTCAGATACTCCTGCTCCATTGTTTTTGCGACGGCAGACGCATTGGATTCTGCTACCAAGCTGATCGTGCTTCCACCGAAACCGCCGCCGGTCATTCTAGAACCCAATACACCCTCGTCTGTTCCAAGTTCGTTCGCAATATCCACTAACGAATCCAGTTCGGAACAACTCACTTCAAATAGATCTCGAAGTGAATTATGGCTTTCGTACATGAGCTTACCGACGAAGTCCCATTGGCAATTCTCCACAGCGTCAACTGTGCTTTGGCACCTTTCGATTTCACCCACCACGTGTTGAGCCCGTTTGGTCAGCACCGGACCAAGTGAGGGGATATTTTTCTCGACTATTTCCCGGGAAATAGATCTCCACGAGCTCGCTTTTAGGATCGAAAGGGCTTCTTCACATTCTCGTCTTCTCTTGCCGTATTCATCCTCAGCGAGTTGATGCTGTACGGAGGTATCCATCACGAGAAAGGCTACGGCTGAATTCTCGACAGAAATATTCCGGGCTTCGAGGGAAACACAATCTAGAAAGAGTAGCGATTCTGACCGGCTATACGTGCTTGCATATTGATCCATAATGCCGCACGGCACACCTGCATATGTGTGCTCAGCACGTTGACAAAGTTTAATCTTGTCAAGAGGCGACAACGAATGTCCAAATTGGGCTTCGAGAGCCGTCGCAAATGCGACTTCCAACGCGGCACTGCTCGATAAACCGCTCCCCATAGGAACTGTCGAATCAATGACTACGTCAAACGAAGTCAGATTCTGACACTCTTGATGAAATTCCACAACTACTCCGAAAATGTAGGATTCCCAGGTGCCGGGGGAAGGAGGCGCATTCGTCGCCAGATCGAAATAGTATGACTCACTTTGATTTGCGCTATGTACTCGGCACAGAACGTCCGTATTCGACGCGTTGACTTTGTTGTTTGAGCCAATGCTGACCGAAGTGTACTTATTGATGCCGAAGGGCAACACGTATCCGTGATTGTAATCAATATGTTCGCCAATCAAATTGACACGACCGGGAGCGACCGTTGTATGGCTGCAGGAATATCCGAAAACCTCGTCGAACAAATCGATAGTACGAAGGGCGAGTTCGTCCGACGTTATGGGGGCGATGGTAGTTACCAAGGTATTCCCAATCCTCAAATTCGTCTAAGCGTTTAACGGATAGTAACAAACTAAAAATCTGATCGCAGCCCTGCAATCAGACTGAATTTCATGCAAAAACGTTTGCATGTTAAATCAAATATAAAGCTACGCTGAATCTCGTATAACAAGTGTTGGCTTCAGCAATATATGCTCTGGCACCAAATTTTTTTCCTGGCTATTTTGTGCGATAAGTTCCAGCACAACGCCAACCGCTCGTTTTGCTATTTCCAGCTTCGGAATCGAGACCGTCGTAAGTGGAACATCAATCAGGGTTCCCAATTCCACGTCGTCGTAACCCACCACAGCGACATCTTCCGGTACTTTTAAGCCATGGCGTTTTATTGAAGCAATACACCCAATAGCGACCATATCATTAAACGCAAAGATAGCCGTAGGGGGATCTTCGCGTTCCAAGAGTTTTCCGGTTCCCACGAGTGCATCGTGTTCCATGGCATGCTCTAAAATCACGATATTGTCCGGGCGTACCTCCAGCCCGTGTTTAATCAGTCCCTGCGCGAAACCTTCCTGCCGCTCATAGGTAGCGTGATCTTCATTCGAACCATGGGCAACGAATCCGATGTTAGTGTGGCCTTTGGATACCAGGTAGTCCAGAATCATCTCTGCGCCCGCAGCATTATCGACAATTACGCGACTGACGTTGGGAAAAATCATTGCCGAATCCACAAACACCAGCGGAAAATTCCCGCGGGCGAGATCAAGATATTGACCAACATTGTCATCGCTGGGGTGGCAAGCCACTATTGCTGCGTCGACCATCCCTTCCCGGATAATGTCGAGATATTCATTTTCAATGTCAGGATTTTCGTCGGTATCGCCCAAAAGGAGCTTATATCCGTTGGCTCGGCATTCCTTACTGATACATTTCGTAATCTCCGCGAAATACGCATTCGAAATATCGGAGGCGATAAGTAAGATCGTTTTTGTCTTACGCATGACCAAACCGCGTGCGAACGCACTCGGGCGATATCCAAGCCGATCGGATAATTCACGAATTCGCGTCTTGGTGGATGCATCGATGCGCCCGGTATCGTTTAGGGCTCTCGATACGGTGCTGGTGGAGACCCCGGCCATCGTCGCAACGTCTTTAATGGTTGTTTTCTTGGGTGGCAACTTCACTGATTTCCTTAAGGTAAATGATGTGATCGTTTCCGCAAATAAGTATATCGAATTGAAAATGGGGGTGTCAATTGGAGATTTGAAGTCCTATGACGTCCGAAGAACAACTACCATTTGATGTTTTTTCGTGGTTTGCTGATAAAGTCGGTACAACCCAATAAAAAGGTATATTATAGGCGTCATTTCAAAATTGGAGAGTGGAATACCGGGATCGAAACGGGAGGCCGAGAAGCTTTTTTTTATCGTGAAAGAGAGATGGCCAGACCACAATGCCTGTCGTGTTTATATGTTGCGCAAACGTTTTCTCATTTGGTAATCTTTGAGAAAATTATTCGTTTCGAAATTGAAAATCTTTTTATTACCCGATTTTCACCTCAAATTGTGTCTTTCGTTTCGAAGCAGAGAATAGGACAATCAGAATCAAAATTCAACCAAGAAACCCCATTGGTTTGGAGATTTTTTAGCGTGACGCCCGAAAACACGAGTCGTTTACACGAAAACGCCCGCGTTTTAATAACCGGCGCGGCCAGCGGGATCGGATTGGTCTTGGCCAAATCCTATCTCGAACAAGGAGCCCGAGTTCACATTTGCGATGCATCACTCGCTTCGATTTCCTCATTATCAAAAAGCGAACTCAAAATCGGAGCCACATTGGCCGACATTTCCAACGTCGATGAAGTGGGCACCGTTTTCGAAGATGTGTCGGAGCAGCTTGGCGGCTTAGATATACTTATCAACAACGCTGCTATCGCAGGTCCGACAGGAAAATTGGAAAACCTCGATCCAGGGGAATGGAAAAAGACGGTTGACGTCGATCTGAATGGACAATTTTATTGTCTTCGCAAAGCGATTCCCATGCTATGTGAGAATGAAACAGCGTCGATCATCAATATCGTTTCCAGTGCTGGCGTCATGGGCTACCCATTGCGAAGTCCGTATTCCGCGTGTAAGTGGGCGATGATCGGTATTACGAAAACGCTGGCCATGGAACTGGGGTCTCAAAATATTCGTGTGAATGCGATATGCCCGGGAAGTGTGGACGGTCCTCGAATCGAAGGTGTCATGGAACGGGAGGCCTTAGACCGTGGGATCGATGTGGGCGAGGTTCGACGTGCCTACCTGAAGCAGAGTTCAATGCGGACGTTTATTTCCGCAGAGGACATCGCAAACATGGCAATCTTCATAAGTTCAAACTTGGGAGAAAAAATTTCAGGACAGATTCTCGGTGTGGATGGCAACACCGAGTCCCTGGCGCAATAAGACCTTTAGTTGAAGTGGACAATTGAAACGACCAAGTGATGGGATCTCAAATTTTATGAAAGCTGTATGGTATGAAAAAACCGGTAAGTCCGAAGACGTACTTCAGATTGGCGAGATGGAATGCCCTACACCCGAGCCCGGGGAGGTTCGGGTTCGACTTCATGCATCAGGAATCAATCCGTCTGACGTAAAAACGCGAGCCGGTGCGCGTGGTGCCTTGGCATTTCCGAAAATCATCCCGCATAGCGATGGCGCCGGAATCATTGATGCCGTGGGTAAAAACGTTTCGGAAGAACGCATCGGCGAACGGGTTTGGATATATAATGCGGCGTGGAAGCGAGCCGAAGGGACAGCCGCTCAATTTGTGACGGTGCCGGTCGGCCTGACGGTTCCGTTGCCTGAGAATACGTTATTCGAAGAAGCCGCTTGTTTCGGGATTCCGGCCATGACGGCCCATCGTGTTGTTTTTTCGGAAGGGTCCGTCAAGGGCAAGACTGTTTTGATCACAGGCGGTGCTGGAGCTGTAGGCCATTATGCGATTCAATGGGCAAAATGGGGGGGAGCTCGGGTCGTTACGACCGTAAGTTCGAAAGAAAAAGCGGTCCACGCGAAAACCGCAGGCCCCGATCTCGTGCTGAATTACAAGACGGATGATCTCGTTTCCGAAATCCTGAAATACACAAACAATGAAGGCGTAGATCTCATTGGGGAAGTAGAATTCGGTGGGAATCTCGATGTGTCTAAACAGGTCGTGAAAGCGAACGGTACGATCGCGGCTTATGGATCAGTGGCCGACCCGGAACCGAAAATCCCTTTCTACGAAATGATGTTTAAGGGTGTTACGCTGCGTACCATACTTGTGTACGTCTTATCCGACGACGCGAGAGAAGCCGCAATAACAGACTTCGATAAAATACTCAACGAAGGATTCTTCAAGCATGCCATCGGCCAGATTTTTCCGTTAGAAGAAATCGTTCAAGCCCACCGCACAGTTGAAAATGCTGAAGCGATAGGAAACGTCGTACTCAAGATCTCCTAGTTCGCCGTCTCCCTATTCGTCTTCCCTGGTCTCCGCCAAATGTGCGCGAAGCGAACGCATTAACGATACACTCATCGGAACTCCCAAAATCAGTAGCGGAAGTGAAACAATCATTGAGGCGGACATGACGGCTGCCTGACTATCTATGAACATGAGCGTGATTGGAAGAATTATGAGGCCGCAAGCCCAGAACGCACGGTGCCAACGTGCAGGTTCTTCATCAGGATTCAACTGCTCGGAGGCAGCAGATGCCAAGGCATAAGACGCCGAGTCGTAGGTCGTCGCTGTAAAAATTACGGCGATGACGGCAAACGAAAAT
>Ga0315336_1000824_pt1 | contig 72481 bp, 61 predicted proteins | sample ASW5metaG_FD_204512 | JGI IMG/M metagenome (GOLD analysis project Ga0315336, IMG submission 204512) | Ammonia-oxidizing marine archaeal communities from Monterey Bay, California, United States - ASW #5 | ecosystem: Environmental > Aquatic > Marine > Intertidal zone | place: USA: California... | reverse complement strand
GCTTCGGCTAAATCAGCGGCGTAGAACAGCCCCTGCTGCCGCCGCCGCTTCACCCGTGTCCCCATTGCCATGGCACCAGTCTACGCTAAAATATCCCTGCCCCTAAATGGTTTTTAGACACGGACTGCTAGGGGCGTTCGCCGGTACCGCATCCGGATCCGCTCCCCTGTGAAGCCATATTTGCTTCTACGTTCCTCCCTCCAGCTTCCCGGACGCCAATTTGCTCCCTTGGCTCCTCTTGTGCTGGCTCGGTATCAAGTTCTTGCTACCGGGGGCGCGTTGTGTGGACCATGAAAAGGCCCTTAAGGAAGATGCCATACGAGATATGCGGCCAGAGCCGTTCCGACAATCGCTCCTCCATAGCAGAAAAAGTTGATGAGTTCATTGAGGTGTTTGACCTGTAATCCATCGTAAAGAGTGTACCGGAATCGATTTGCCCAGTGGAAGAGGGAGAGAGAGCAGAGAGCGAATAGACAAACTCGTGCCAGGGGAAGTCCAGCTAAGGTTAGGACTCTTTCGTAGCTAGGAGCGTCGAGCCAGCCCAAGGGGAACGCCAACCCAAACAAGAATAGAAGGATCGGGACCAGAAGCGCCGCGATGACACCTCCAGCGCTAAAGAGTATCCAGAGAAATGGTTCGTTCGACCTTTTCACCATTCATGCTCCGAGAAGCAGCCAAGCCACTCCCGCTGATGCCATGAACCAAAGAAGATAGTTGCTGCCTGTGATGACCAGGTCGGGTACGCGTCTGCCCCGGAGGCGGACGACCATCGCCTTGGGAGCCAGGTTGAACCAGGTGATGGCGTGGAAGAGCACGAAGGAAAGAGTAATCCCGTTAAGTGCTATAAGCATCGGAGTCTGTAGCCATTCCTGGAATTCTTGATAGGCCTCCGGGCCTTGGCTCAATGCACGGATCTGCAACATGAGCATGATTACGAACCATGCGACGAAGACACTGCTGAGCTCCCGGAGAATGAATTTCAGATTGGACCGGCTCTTAAGCCACCAGTAGGTCGAGACGCGGGCCCGATACCATCGGGGATGAAATTCGGATTGAGCGGTCATCTGTTTCACTTCCCTCCCCACGGCAGGAGCATGGATTTCAGCCACTCCTTGGAGGCCGTCAACTTGTATTGTTGAATGGCTCCCGCAGGATCCACATTCTTCGGGCAGACCTTAGTGCATTCTCCGACAAATGTACAACCCCAAATTCCGTCGTCCTGCGAGAGGATATCTAAGCGTTCACTTGATCCCTGGTCCCGGGAATCCATGTTGTAACGCTGCGCCAGAGCGATTGCCGCCGGACCTGCGAAACCCGGGTCCAGCCCATAGACAGGGCACGCGGCGTAGCACAACATGCAATTGATGCACATGCTGAATTGCTTGAAGGCGTCCAGCTCCTCAGGAGTCTGGAGAAACTCTCCTTCCGCCAATGGTTTCTCTTCCCTGCGAATGATCCATGGTTTCGCTTCCGAGAGCTTCACCAGAAAATCGGTCATATCGATGACGAGATCGCGAATCACAGGGAAGTTCTTCAAGGCCTCTATGCGTATCGGCCCAGGGTCATAGCTTGACAGGAAAGTGGCGCAGGTCAACTTGGGCTCCCCGTTCACCGTCATCCCGCAACTACCACAGATCCCCATGCGGCAGGACCACCGAAACGAGAGAGACCCGTCCACTTTGTCCTTTATGTAATTCAGAGCATCGAGAACGACCCAGTCTTCTCTGAGAGGAACCTCGTAGCGTTGGAAAACAGGTTCCGTGTCGGTCTCCGGACGGTAGCGGGCCACTTCGAGTGCAATTGTGTCAGCCATCTAAGCTATCTCCATCTGTCCTGCCGCCCGACCGACTTCATTTGGCTCCATCATCTCCAGGAACCGATCTGCGTGCTCCTGTCAAGCCCCGGCAGAGCAACCTCCGCCTACCGTCCGTACACTCGCTCGGCGGGTGGCAGGCGAGTGATCGTTACCGGCAGATACTCCAGTCGTGACGATCCGTCTTCGTTGCGGAATATCAATGAATGAGCTAGGAACTTTTCATCATCCCTGGACGGAAAGTCCGTGCGCTGGTGAGCCCCACGAGACTCGGTCCGATGCAAAGCGCACTGGACGGTGGCCTCGGCTACATCCAGCATGAACGAAAGTTCGAGCGCCGCGGTTAGTTCGGTGTTGAAGCTGCGGCTGTGGTCGTCGAGAAAGACGTTCTGGAATCGCTCCTGCAACTCCTGGAGCTTGTCAGCCGCGGCGGCCAGTGAAGGGCCCGAACGGTAGATTCCCACGCTCTCCTCCATGGCTTTCTGCATCTCCTCGCGGATCACCGAGATGCGCTCCCGACCCCCATTCTTGCGGAGGAATCGATGTTCCAATCGTTCCTGCTCATCCATTGCTTGCGCTAAGACGTGACGCTTGGACGCTTTTTGTCCGGAAACGGACATGGCAGCCGCACGGCCAGCTCGCGCTCCAAAAACCAAAAGTTCAGGCAGCGAGTTCGAACCAAGGCGATTTGCGCCGTTGATACTGACACAGGCGACCTCACCCGCCGCATATAGGCCCTGCAGCGGTGTGGCCCCGTTTATGTCGGAATGGACGCCGCCCATGGCGTAGTGGACCACAGGTCTGACGGGAATAAACTCTTTCACTGGGTCGATGTTCTGATATTTGAGGCACAGCTCCCGAACGAAGGGAATTTTACTGTTGATAACCCGCTCTCCCAAGTGCCGAAGATCCAAGTGAACCACTGGGCCGTAGGGCCCCTCGATGGTGCGGCCCTTCTCCAGCTCTTGAACGAACGCCTGTGACAAGCGGTCACGTGGACCCAATTCCATACTGCGAAGGACAGGTTTTTCTTGTGGCGTCCCCAGGTCATAGTCCTGCAGGTACCGATACCCATCCTTGTTGAGTAGATGCCCTCCCTCAGCACGCGCCGCCTCGGTAATCAGGATCCCGGTAAAGGGAAGGCCGGTCGGATGATACTGGACAAACTCCATGTCTTTCAACGGAGCACCCACTTCGTATGCCAGCGCCATCCCGTCACCATTCTTGATACTGGCGTTCGTCGTGTAGGCGAAAACCTTCCCGCAACCTCCCGTGCAGAGAATCACGGCCTCGGCCGTTAGAGCGTGGATCTTCCCAGAGGCCAATTCGAGGGCTACAACGCCGTGAACCCGCCCGTCGTCGACCAGCAGTTTGGTGACGAAGTATTCGTCGTATCGTGTAATGGCGCTGTACTTGAGGGAGGTCTGAAACAGCGTGTGGAGCATATGGAAGCCGGTCTTGTCAGCAGCGAACCACGTCCTCTTTTTTTTCATTCCGCCGAAAGGCCGAACTGCGATATGCCCGTCAGGCTGCCGGCTCCAAGGGCAGCCCCAATGCTCCAGCCGCAACAACTCTTCCGGGGCTTCCTTCACAAAGGCTTCCACGGCATCCTGATCACAGAGCCAGTCGCCGCCGGAGATCGTGTCGTAAATGTGCTCTTCCAGGCTGTCATCTCGAGCGACGACCCCCGCGGCCCCTCCTTCCGCGGAGACAGTGTGGCTTCGCATTGGGTACACTTTCGAAACCACGCCTACGCTGAGAGAAGGATTGGCTTCCAAAACAGCAATGGCCGCACGCAGACCGGCACCGCCGCCACCCACAACTAGAACATCGTGAGACGAGACACTCTCTATCATCGATCGTCCAGAATCATACTCTTACTCTGCCTATCGTTTCGACTCTCGCTCCAACGAGGTTCCGCGTTGGCTCCCCTGGCACAGGATACCTTCTGGCCAGATCGAAAACGGTGAGGATAGCTCAAGCCATCGCCCGAATGCAAGGTTTTCGTCCTCCTATCACCTAAACTGTCCGGTTGCACCCGCTCGACACCGAAGGCCGGCTCGCCAAAACTGCGGCACGACGACGGCATCGGCGACTGCAACATCACGAAATGCTGCACCAAGATCTGCCGGAGGGCATTACAATCACTGACAATGCCATTGTTCCGCTCAAGGAAAGAGTGGTGGATCAGTTCTATGATCCGGTGAAGAAACTGTTCCGAATCTTTAGCGGCTAGAGGAATCGAGCACACAACATTCTTCGAGCCGGGGGAGCGTTCCATGTTTGAGCTAAAACCTCTGTCACAGCAGGCGATTCCTAACGCCTTGAAAAAGGCTGAGCGTTACCGCTTCCTCAACGAACCGCGCCAAGCGGAGAGCATCTGCCGGGACATCCTGAACGTGGATGCCGAAGGCTTCGGAAGCTGCACCAATACCTACGACTGCGAAGCCGTGTGCCCGGAAGAGATCAGCGTTGACAACATCACGCTGATGAACCGCGATTACCTCAAAGCCATCGTCCGAGGCGAATGACCCGCGCGCCGTCCGCCGGCAAGGCGCGTGACAAGACGCTTGTCGCGTCGCTGCTGAGGTGGTACGGCCGCCACCTTCGCGACCTGCCCTGGCGGCGGACGAAGGACCCCTATCCGATTTGGGTCTCGGAGATCATGTTGCAGCAGACGCGCGTGACAGCGGCCCTGCCCTACTACGAGCGCTTCCTGAAGGAGTTCCCCGACATCCGCGTGCTCGCAAGTGCGTCCGAGGCGAAGCTACTGGAGGTGTGGAGCGGTCTGGGGTACTACCGCCGCGCCCGCCAGATGCAACAGGCGGCGAAAGTGATCGTCGCGGACCAAGGCGGCACGTTTCCTGACACGTATGAGGGATTGTTGGCGTTGCCGGGCATTGGCCCGTACACAGCCGCCGCGATCGCGAGCATTGCGTTCGGTCTTCCTCACGCGGTTGTCGACGGCAATGTGATTCGCGTCATCAGCCGTCTCATCAACGAAGACGGCGATGTGAGCCGTTCCGCGACGAAGGAGAGGCTGCGGCTCCGCGTGCAAGCGTTGGGCGAGGCCGGTGCGCCACGGCGCTTCGGGCAATTCAATCAGGCCGTCATGGAGCTGGGCGCGACGGTCTGTGCGCCGCGCAATCCTCGGTGCCTGTTGTGTCCGTTGCAAGACGGCTGCGAAGCGCGGAAGGAGGGTGTCCAGGAGTCACGTCCGGTCAAGGCCGAGAAACAGCGCCTGGTGGAGCTTGAGATGGCCGTAGCCGTGATCCGGCGCGGTTCGCGGTACTTGATGCGGCAGCGTCCGGCGGACTCGATCCTGATGCCCGGTTTCTGGGAGTTGCCAGAGGTGACGGGGGAAACCCTCACGGACGATTGCTTTGCCGGGCTTGGGATCAGGCGGGGCGAGTATCTTGGCGGTTTTCGGCATGGCATTACGTTCCGGTCGTACCGAGGCGCGGTGTACCGGGGTACAATTCATGGGAAGCTGCCCGCCGGTTATCGCTGGGTGGCGGAGGCTGATTTGACGGAAATGCCGATTAGCACAGTTGCACGCAAGGCGCTGAAGATTGCCTTACAAACGAAAAATGCTTAGAGAGCCGCAACTTTCTCGCGGTTCAGGAAATTGTAAGTACTTGGATAAGTATTCGACCTTCTAATCAGGGGTCCGGGGCCGACATGAATCTTCGTGACGTAGTGCTGACCGTCTTGCTGACGGCGTTTCTTTGCTCTCCGCTGTTCCTGTTTTCCAAGCCGGAGGGGAACCAGATTGATCCTCGCTCCACCGGTTACTTGCCTTTTCCCGGTGAGATCTCGTGCGGCGATGCCGAGTGCCACAATGTGACGCCGAACTCGGGGCTCGGCGGTGTCAACATCTCGATCAACGGACAGCCGGCCTCCGAATACTCGTACAACCCCGGCGAAACAGTTCCGGTAATGGTCACGATCAGTGAGCCTTCGCCGGACCAGATACGGTTCGGGTTCCAGATGACGGCGCGGACACCGGACGGTTGCTCGCAGGCCGGTACGTTCTCGATTGGCACGGACCCCAATATCTTCCTCTTGGAGGATGCGGAAGCGATGCCTCCTTGCATGCCAGAACTCATCCAGTTCCCAACACACTCGTTTGCTAAGCCTCGGCTTACCGGCACGGTGCCTATCACCTATGAAGTGAACTGGACCGCGCCCGCCACAGACATTGGGCCGATTGTTTTCGCGGCAGCTGGCAACGCGGCCAACGGGGACAACAAAAAGACGGGCGACAACATCTATACGACGAACGCGACCGTCGGGCCTGCGGGAGGTGGGGAGCCAACTCACGAGGTCGGTGGGGTCTTCAATGCCGCTTCGTTCCTGCCGATGATCTCGCCCGGCGGCATTGCGGCCGTAGGTGGATCTTTTGCCGAGACGAGTGCGGAGTCGACAACGGTGCCCCTTAGCCTCGATCTCGGCGGCTTCTCAGTAACGTTTGATGGCCAGCCTGGTGCTCTTTTCGTGGTTGCCGGCGACGATCAGGGGCTCGGGTTCAATCAGGCCAATGTGCAGGTGCCGCATACCGTCGATGTTACCGATGGCAAGATCAGCGTGCAGGTGCATTGGGAAGACGAATCCGGCACGATATCGAGCGCTCCCTTCGAGGCGGATGCGGCCCCGGCATCACCGGGTATCTTCAGCTTTGAATTCGGTCCCGGCCGGGGCATCGTTCAGAATCTGGATGGGCCGTTCGCACAACCTGTGGGCTCGCTCGGCGGGACTCCGGCGCGGCCTGCTCTCATCGGTGACTTCGTGATCGTGTGGTGTCACGGACTGGGCCCACTCGACTTCAGCCCAGTCGGAGGAGAGTTGGCGACGGGTGACATCCCAGGCTTTGACAACGCCGAGCCACCGAACCCCATCCTGTTGCTGCCTACGAAGGAAGTGCGCGTTTTCGTCGGGGGCGTGCGAGCCCAGGTGGTGGTTCCGTTCCTGCACCCGACACTGGTCGCACTGAATCAGGTCAATGTGCAGATCCCCAATGGCGTTGAGCCAGGAGATCAAGTCTCGATCGTGATTGAGGTTGATTGCGGCAACGGCGAAGTCTTCCGCAGCCGCGAGGACGTGACCATTGCTGTGAGCGCGACCTGATCGAAAACTACACTCGTCAGCCGTGTGACGCTCCGGGAACCTTCGGTGCGCTTGTTCGTATCCTTTGAACAGAGGGAAGCGAATGAGCGATGACGAAGAACGGCGCGACGCGCAAGGCGAGGAACAGGACACGGTAGAGGACGATCTCCCTGTGCGCGAGGACTCTGACATCCACGAGACTCCTCCAGACGTGGCTCCTCCGGATGCGACTCTTCCGGATGTGGAACCGGCGGCGGACGCCGGGGTCGAGACGGAAGCCGGCCCCAGCGAGACAGCGGCTCCGCCCCGCGATACTTCTTCTGCCGGTGCGTACATGGTATTCTGCGTCACCTGCGGCGCCGAGATGGATCGCGGCGACACGTTCTGCCACGGCTGCGGATGGGACAGCCGCGTTGCCCCGAAGGCGCCACCGCCGCGGTTGGTTGACCCAAACCCTTCGCGTCAACGACCAGTGGCGAATCGTCTTTCGTTGGTCCCCGCAAGGTCCCCAGGAAGTCAAGTTGACCGACTATCACGATTAAGAGACTGGAGAATCCACATGATTCCCGAGAACAGAATTCCTACCCACCCCGGTGAAATCCTCCGTATTGAGTTCCTTGACCCTTTGGGAATGACGCAAGTTGCGTTGGCCGATGCGCTTGACGTGCCGGTGCAGCGCATTAACGAGCTGATTCGCGGCAAAAGAGGAGTGACTGCTGAAACGGCGTGGTTGTTGTCGAAGGCGTTTGAGACGAGTCCGCAATTTTGGCTGAATCTTCAGACGAATTACGACTTAGCAGTCCAGCGGCCCGTCCAGAAACTTCAGCGACTAAGGAAGGTTGTCTAGCCCAAGGATCTGTGAGCTAGTTCAGGTAGTAAGTGTTGTACAGCGTATCCCGCTGCTTGGGGATGAAGCCGGCGTCGCGGATCATGCGCCGCAGGTCTTCTTCGCTCGCGGCGTGTTGCGCGCCGGCTTGGCGGACAACGTTTTCCTCGAGCATTACGCTACCGACGTCGTTACCGCCGAAGCGTAGACCAAGCTGGCAGACCTTGAGCCCTTGCGTCACCCAGGATGTTTGGATGTTCACCACGTTATCGAGGAAAATGCGTGAAACCGCGAGCGTCTTGAGGAAATCGACGGCGGTGGTTTCTTCCGTCACCTGCCGGCCAAGCGCGGTATTGTCGGGCTGAAACGGCCACGGGATAAACGCCGTAAAACCACCGGTCTCTTCTTGAAGCTGCCGCAGCGTCTCCAGGTGATTCACGCGGTGCTCGATCGTTTCACCGCAGCCGAACATCATCGTGGCCGTCGTCCGCATACCGAGTTGGTGCGCCGTGCGGTGGACGTTGATCCAGTCCTCGGTCGTACACTTGAGGCGTGCGATCTTGACGCGCACTTCGTCGTCGAGAATCTCCGCGCCGGCACCCGGAATCGAGTCCAACCCGGCGTCGCGCATCCGGGCAATCGTATCGCGAATCGTAATTCCGCTTACCTCGGCGACCGTCAAGACTTCCGGCGCCGACAAGCAGTGCAGGTGGATCGGGAACCGTTCCTTGATCGAGCGGAACAGGTCTTCGAAGTACTCGATCTTCAAGTCCGGGTTGACGCCGCCCTGCATCAAGACGCCGGTCCCGCCAAGGTCGACGGTCTCCTGAATCTTCGCGAAGATCTCTTCCTTGGGGAGTACGTAGCCTTCCTCATGCCCCATCGGGCGATAGAAGGCGCAGAAGCTACAGTACTCGGTGCAGAAGTTCGTGTGGTTAATATTGCGGTCGATGATGTAGCTGGCGACCCCTTCGGGATGATACTTGCGGCGGAGGGCGTCGGCCTCCATGCCGAGGCCGATCAGGTCGTCGCCCCGTAGAGCGTCGAGGGCTTCTTGCTTCGTCATTAGGTTTGCTCGGCCACGGCGGCCGCTTCGAGATAGCTCAACTCGGGCATCTTTTCGACAAGACCCAGGTCGGCCGCGGCGCGGAGAAACGACTCCAGGCTGCGCTGCTCGGTCGCGCCGAATTCGTAGGAGATGTGCTCGGTGAGGTAGCGCCGGGTCACGTCCGGCGAATAGCCCCGGCCAACACCTTCCTGCTCGACGATTTCGTCGATGTGCGCGAGGCCGTAGTCGGCGGAGGCCTGGAAGATTGCAGGATCACCCGCGTCGGCGACAAGGTTCTTAACCGCCCAAACCGCGAAGACCATGGGCTGTCCGGTCATCTCGACCCACTCAGCGCCGAGGTCGTAGACAAACAGGGGCTGTCCACGCCACGCGGTCATACCGGGATCGAGATGCAAGGCCGGGTCGCCGATAATCAACGCCGCGTCGGCGAGTTCCAGCATCTCATCGAGCTTCGGAGGATGGGGCCGCACGCGGGGCCGCAGGCCGAACTTGCGCACCAGCCAGATCTGCGTCAACGCGACCGATGTTCTCGAACTGGTGTCGGCCGCGAATGACTCGATCTGTTCGATCGGCTTGCGGCTGACGAATAGGATGCTGCGGACTGGGCCGCGGCAAGCCACCGCGCAACCCGGCATCACCATGAGATCGGGCTGGCGGGCCAAAGCGATGACCGGGACGAGTCCTATATCGGCCTCGCCCGCGCGCAACTCCTCGGCACACTCTGAAGGCAGCGAGAAATGCACGTCGAAGATGCCGCGCTGGGGTCCATGCAGTAGTCCCCAAACGAGCGGGGACGTATTCAGAAAACGGACAGCGGAAACGCGGCGGCGGGCTCGCATACGAAGAACATCATTGTATCAACGGGCGGGTTTTGGGCGGTGCGTGGATTCTCGTACGAATCAGCCCGCTTACACCGGGACGCCGGCGTCCGCTAGGTTGAACATCGAACAATAACCGATGGCAACCACCGATGCCGACCGGCAAGCGCAGCTTAACTGGTTGGCTTTGCACTTGGTTCCGGGGCTAGGAGCTCGGAACGCTCTAAAACTCATTCGTGCGTTTGGAAGCCCGGAACGGGTGTTTCATGCGTCGTTTACGGAATTGCGGTCATGCGGACTGCGCGAAGTCGTCGCCTCGGCGATTCACTCGGGGATGAGCTTCGAGGATGCCGATGCCGAGCAGAACAAAGTTAAACAAGCGGGCGCGGAGATTGTTTCGATTCACGATGCAAAGTACCCGGAAAGGCTCAAGGAAATTTATGACCCGCCGATTTTGCTCTATGCCCGTGGCCGGACAGAGGCCCTCATCGGAGAAAGTCTCGGCGTCGTTGGTTCGCGCCGTCCGACGCCCTATGGTATGGCGGTCACGCGAAAGTTGAGCCGTGAGTTCACGCAGGTCGGCATGACGGTAGTCAGCGGTATGGCCCGTGGAATTGATACGTACGCGCATCAGGGCGCTATCGAGGCAGGCGGGCCTACGGTCGCCGTGCTGGGGTGTGGCGTCGATGTCGTCTACCCGCGTGAAAACAGGAAATTGGCGGACGAGATCGTCGATAAAGGGGTCATCGTATCGGAGTTCCCGATGGGCTCGACGGCCTTCCCCCAAAACTTCCCGATTCGAAATCGTGTTATTAGTGGATTGAGTCTCGGGGTCATGGTGGTCGAGGGAGCCCAGTACAGCGGTTCGTTGATTACGGCGCGTTTGGCGTTGGATCAAGGGCGTGAAGTGTTCGCCGTCCCCGGGAGCATCGTATCGAAACCCAGTTGGGGACCGAATCTGTTGATCAAGCAGGGAGCCAAGTTGGTGCAAGACGCGTCGGACGTGGTGGAAGACCTGCCGCTCGACGCCAAGCAGCGACTGGCCCATCGTCAAGAGATGGCCGACGCGGAGAAACAAGTTGAAACCTCAAGCGGCGGCCAAGCATCCCTGTGGGAGAACGGAACGACACCGCTTGCCAAGAAGTTGCTGCCGCTGCTAAAGATCGATCAGTCGATTCACATCGACGACATCATTCGGAGTTGTAATCGGAACTCACCCTCGGAGATTCTTTCCGCTCTCAGTGAGTTGGAACTCTACGGGCTGGCAAGGCAGCTTCCCGGCAAGTACTTCGTCCGTGTGTGGATATCCTAAAAACTGTGATTCCGCGGAAACGCGGGAATCGTTTGAGTGAGTATGGCCAAAAGCACTAAAGAGCGGGCGCTCGTGATCGTCGAGTCGCCGACCAAAGCGCGGACAATCTCTCGTTTCCTTGGGGACGGGTTTACCGTCATGGCTTCCAACGGCCATGTTCGGGACCTGCCCGATAGCGCCTCCGAGATTCCTGAAAAGCTCAAGAAGGAACCGTGGGCCAAACTCGGTATCCACATTGAGCAGGATTTCGCGCCGCTCTACATCGTCCCTGACAGCAAGAAGAAACAGGTCAGAGAACTCAAACAAGCCGTCAAGCAGGCCGGGCACATCTACCTCGCAACGGACGAAGATCGCGAAGGGGAATCGATCAGTTGGCATCTGCTTGAGACGCTGAATCCCAAGGTGCCCGTCAGTCGACTCGTGTTTCACGAGATTACAAAAACGGCGATCGAGCAGGCGCTGGCATCGGCCCGCGAGATCGATCAGGATCTGGTGAATGCGCAGGAGACGCGCCGCGTTGTCGATCGGCTGTTCGGGTACGAAGTCAGCCCGCTGCTGTGGAAGAAGATGGCTCCGCGGCTTAGCGCCGGACGTGTGCAGAGCGTAGCCATCCGGCTGCTCGTCGAGCGTGAACGCGCCCGTATCCGCTTTCACTCGGCCAACTATTGGAGCGTCAAGGCCAACTTCCGCAAGCCTAACGCCCCGAGCGAGCCCTCGGAGTTCGAGGCCGAACTCATCCGCGTCAATGGGCAGAGGGTAGCTATCGGTAAGGATTTCGATCCGGAAACCGGCCTGCTCAAGAAATCTGGCAGTGTCGTCGCCCTGGGCGGTGACGATGTTAAGAGTCTGCTCTCTCGCATCGAGAACGAAACCGCCATCGTTAAGTCGGTCGAAGAGAAGCCCTACTCCACGTCGCCGGCCGCGCCTTTCGTTACGAGCACGCTGCAGCAGGAAGCCAACCGCAAGCTGCGGTTCTCGGCGGAGCGCACGATGGCCGTCGCACAGCGGCTGTACGAGAACGGCTTCATCACCTACATGCGTACGGATTCGACCACACTTTCGAGCGAGGCGTTGACCGCGGCGCGATCGTTGATCGAACGCGATTTCGGGCGCGAATTCCTACCGGACAACGCTCGGATCTATAAGACCAAAGTACGCAATGCCCAGGAAGCGCACGAAGCGATCCGGCCCGCGGGTGAAAGCTTCACGCCGCGCGCGGAAGTCGAACGTCAGCTCGGCATCGAGGTGGCGCGGCTCTACGAGCTGATTTGGCAGCGGACCGTCGCGAGCCAAATGAAGGACGCCCGCGGCACGACGATTGTTGTGCATGTCGGCCTCGGAGACGCGACCTTCCGTGCGTCTGGCAAGACCATCGAATTTCCCGGCTTCTTGCGCGCGTACGTCGAGGGAACCGACGACCCGAGCGCTGAACTGGCGGACAAAGAACGCCTGCTTCCGAAGCTTGCCGAGAAAGATCAACTCGAGACCAAGTCACTTGAACCGTTGGACCGTACCACGCAGCCTCCGGCGCGCTACACGGAAGGCACGCTGATCAAAGAGTTGGAACGGTTGGGTATCGGCCGGCCGAGTACGTGGGCGACGATTGTCCGACTCGTCCTCTCGCGGTCCTACGCTTTCAAGAAGGGTACGGCCCTCGTGCCAACTTTTGTGGCGATGGCGGTGGTTGGTCTGCTTGAGCGATATTTCACCAACCTGCTGGACTACGAGTTCACGGCGCGACTCGAAGATGACCTTGACGCCATCTCACGCGGCGAGGCGGAGCGGCTGGTATACCTCAAGAAGTTCTACTTCGGGAACGGTCATCGCGGGCTACGCACGCTGGTCGAAAACGGTGAAGCGATGATCGACCCCCGTGATGTGTGTTCCATTCCTCTTGGCGAAACGGAGAGCGGCGAAAAGATTGAAGTCCGCATCGGCCGCTACGGACCTTTCCTTTCCGACGGCGAGAACCGTGCCGGGTTGCCCGACATGCTGGCGCCGGACGAAATGAATATCGAGGCGGCGCAGCGCATGCTCGCCGATGCCAGCAAAGAACCGGAGTCGCTCGGTGACGATCCGGAGACAGGTAAGCCGGTCTTTCTGAAGAATGGCCGCTTCGGACCCTACGTGCAACTCGGGCCGCCGTCGGATGGCGAGAAGCCGAAGATGGCTTCGCTGCTTCCGAACATGGAGACGAATGAGGTCAATCTCGAGATCGCGCTCAAGCTGCTTGGGCTGCCCCGCGAGATTGGCGCGCATCCTGAAACCAGCGAGCCGGTGCTGGCTGCCAACGGCCGCTTCGGTCCGTATGTGAAGTCGGGCGAGGAGATTCGATCGATCCCGCCGGAGATGTCGCCTCTCGAGATCACACTTGAGCAGGCGGTCGAGGTTTTGAAGCAACCCAAGGGCCGGCGGCGGGCGGCACAATCCAAGGCTTTGCGCGAGATGGGCAAGCATCCCATTTCAGAAAAGCCTCTAGTCATCAAGTCGGGCCGCTTTGGCCCGTACGTGACCGACGGCGAACTCAATGCCTCGCTGCGTAGCGGAATGTCACCCGAGACGTTGACGATTGACGACGCGGTGAATCTGCTTGATGCCCGCGCCGCTCGGTTGGCGGCCAATCCTGACGGCGGCAAACCGGTGCGGAAGGCCGCGAAGAAGAAGGCGAAGAAGAAAGCGGCCAAAGGGACAGCGGCCAAGCCGGCCATTCCCAAAGCTTCCAAGCCCGCTGACGACTAGCCTGCATATTGCACCACCTGACGGTCGAAGCACTCGATAGGACCGTCATGGCTTCGTTGCGCTTGCTTGCCGTGCCACTGTACCGTCAAGTACACCTCCGCGCGCCGAGCGGCTTGCGCCTCGTCCTGACGGCCCTCTGACGTACTTCGCCTCGCCACGTGGTGAAATATGCAGGCTAACCGTTCGTTACGCTTCCCAGAACCACCAGCTTTTCGTCGGTGAGGTAGGCGTAGCGGTTTACCCACATGCCGTGCTTGGCGGCTTGCCAGGCGACCTCAGTGCGTGCCCGATAGTCTTCCAGCGGGCCGTACCCATGTGACAACACGTAGATCGGCGTGTCGCCGGCATCGCGCTGCGCTTGCGCGATTTTGCGGGCTTGCGCTTTGGGCCCCACCGGATGCGCGATATCCGGCGGTGGATAGCGGTAGTCGTTGAGACTAGGAAGGCCACCGTCGTCGGCGATGTCGAGTAGATTGACCAGCGCCCGCACGAGTAGAGCATCGGACAGTCCCGGGTTGGCGCTGCGTATTTGATCCCCGTAGAACCGCAGGATCATCGGCCAGTGCATCGTGTAGAGCTTGACGCTGATCGCCGTCGAGTGCTCTGCGACGCGCTTGAAGTCCATGCCGGAGGGGATGGTCCACGGCGGCGGGAAAGCGTTGGGGATCATCTCCATACGTTCGCCGCCCGCTTCGTTCATCACCCGCCGGAAGTCCGCGAGCATGTCTGAAACAAGTTCCGCCTTGAAACGGAGAAACTCCCCGATACCTGGGTATTGCGACATCAGGCGCAGCAGCCCGTAGCGGCCTCCGTCGGCCTCGGACCAACCCGCGAGATCGCGATCCGTCAGGCCGCCGTGCAGGACCTCGTAGAACGAGCCGACATCGCGGCGCATGACGCCGAAGTCGAAGCCCATCCGGTCGGCGGCTTCGCGGGCGTGGTCGCTGAAATCCAGAAAGACCGAATCGAGAAAGTACGGCGGATACTCGGGCCAGTCGAAGCGCAGTCCGTCGAGGTCGGGATACTGCGTGACCAGGTCGCGGATCAATGCGTGCTCGTAGCCGAGGATTTCCGGACTCGCAAGGCTGCCGTTTTTCGCTAGGCGCTTGGGAGGGATACGGCCGTCGGGTAGCCGCGCGCGGTCTTCTTCTACCGGACCGCCAAACTGCACGCGGTAGCCAGGCGGAATGGCTGCTTGCACCTGGAAGTAGACCTTCAACCCGGCGCGGTGCGACGCTCGAATGAAGTCATGAACGATGTGGCCCTGCCGCGATGTGAGGTCATCCGGCGCGGCGGGCTGATAGCGTAGTCCTTCGTAGAGGGACTTGTCGGGCGCGAAGCTCGGGGCCGTGCGGACCCATACTTCGCGCTTACCGAACAGCGGCCGGTCGAGTAGCCGCACCGAGCCGGCTCCAGCGTCGGCGGGTGGCTCGCGGTTGCCGGTCTGCTTGTCGGCCTCTTCCATTAAGTAGGGCGAGGTGGTGACTGCGTTGGCGCCCACCTTGTTGACAAGGTTGTCGAGCACGCCGTCGATACCTTCGCTCTGGATGTACTCAGGAAGAACGGTTACGCCTAGGAAACGTTTGCTCACGGGAGTCAATGTTGACACATCAGCGATGGTGATGTATGGCGAGGTTTGAGCGAACCGACAGGCTATATTGAAAGCGGAGTTTGACAGCGATGCTGCTCGTCATCGACAACTACGATTCGTTCACGTATAACCTGGTTCAGTTCCTTGGGGAACTCGGGGCCGAGATGGTGGTGCGACGCAATGATCAGGTCACGGTCGATGATGTCGAGAACCTCGAGCCGGGCCGCATCGTGCTGTCGCCGGGGCCTTGTACGCCGAAGGAAGCGGGCATCTGCGTGCCTCTGGTCAAGCGCTTGGCGGGCAAGACTCCGATTCTGGGCGTCTGCCTCGGGCACCAGTCGATCGCGGAGGCGTTCGGCGCGAAAGTCGTCCGCGCGCCGTACCTGATGCATGGGAAGACGAGCCAGATCCATCATGACGACCAGACGGTTTTTCATGGGTTGCCGCAGGACTTCACGGCGACGCGCTACCACTCACTGATTGTCGAGAAGGATTCGCTACCGGACGAGTTGAGCATTTCCGCCGAAACTGCTGACGGGATCGTCATGGGTCTGCGTCACAAGGAGCACGCCATCGAAGGCGTGCAGTTCCACCCCGAGTCGATCCTCACGGACACGGGGAAGCAACTCCTCAAGAACTTCCTTGCGATGTAGTCGCTTGTAGGTAAGCCTTGCTTGCGTCGTTCAGCACTGCCAACGCATCCGGCGGCAGGACGAGGCGACTACCGGTCACGTTGTCATCGACGTGCTCAGGCTTTTCGGCCCCCGCGAGTGACGACGTCACCTCGGGATGGCTCAGCACCCAGGCGATGGCGATTTGGGGACGGGTCGTGCCGAGATCGCCCGCGACTTCATCCATAACCTTGAGCACGTCGGCAAGGGGCGAGCCGGGTTCGGCTTCGCGTCCCGGAACGAGCTTTCCGGCGGCGAGGGGGCTGAATGCTTGCAGGCCGAGTTTGTGTTCGCGGATGAGTGGGAATAGTTCTTGTTCCAGGCTGGGCACGGTCTGCTCGGGCGCTACGCGGCCGATGATGTTGAAGTAATGCTGTAGGCCCGCCGGTGGGGTTTGGCCGCTGTCTTGCGCGTGGTTGATTGCCCCGCGGATGGCGTCGGGTGTGTGGTTCGAGAGGCCCCAGTAGCGGACCTTGCCGCTCTTGACAAGTGCGTCCATCGTGTCGGCGACCTGCTCGATGGGTGTGACCTCGTCGGGATTGTGGAGCAGGTAGAGATCGACGTAGTCTGTGTCGAGGCGTTGTAAGCTGCCGTCGCATTCCTGGAAGGCGAACTCACGCGTGAACTCGAGCGGCTTCGACGGCTCGTCGCCTTCGGGCTTCGATCCCGGATGGACCTTGGTGCAGATGACGAGCTTGTCGCGCGGATGGCCTTTGATGGCCAAGCCCAGGGCCATCTCGGCGCCGCCCCATCCGTAGGCGTTCGAGGAGTCGAAGAAGTTGACGCCCAGGTCGAGGCAGCGCCGCAGGATGGCTTGTCCGGCGGGTGCGTCGGGGGCGCGGTCGATCTGGCGGAAGGCCGTGCCTTGGCACAGACGGGAGACGCGGAGATCGGTTGCTCCGAAGGGGACAAGATTGCTGTGAGGTTCTTCCGGGATTGGCTGGCCGCATCTCGCTGCGGCTAGGGCCGCGCTGAGAGCAGCGAACTGCAGGAAACATCGGCGCGTGGTTTGGGGTTGGACAGGTGCCATGTGGTACGTCTTCCGCTAAGGCGCCAAAGCCCACGACGCGGAGGCCCGGTACATTAGCCAACTTTATACCAAAGAGATGCCCCGCGCGGTACGGGTTCATTCCTGCCAAAGACACGCGCGGGCGACGCGGCCTTAGTAGTAAGGTCGCCCCAATAAGGAAACTTGCTCGAATACCTTCGGAGTCAAGATCCGCCCTGGGCTCGGAACGGCTGAACCGTCTGGAGCTTTCCGCCCGGCGTGAACTCGAATGAGTTTGTCGCCTGCGCGGTGAGACCCATGCTGGGAGGAAAGAAAGGCTGGAGTGTTTCCAGGATACGGCCCTTCACTTCACCGTTGCTCCCACGGAGCACTTCATAGAGAACGACGACGCGGTCGAGTGTCGGTTGCTGAATCTGGAACCAGCCGAGACCCGATACCTTTCGAATGGCATTCGTGAGCGCTATCGGTGAAATCCAAGTATTCTCCGGCGTAGGAAGGTAACTTCGTCGACGACCAACGAAGCTCTCAACCTGGCGAAAACGGATGCGGCAGGGCCGTGGTCGTTTCGGTAGACGGACCAAGTCACCGGTCTCAAAACGCAGCAGCGGGGCGGTAAGAGAATGAAGCGGCGTGATCACGGCGCGGCCTTCTTCTCCAGGTTGCGCCGGGCGGTCTCCGACAAGCACCTCCACGATGACGCTGTCCTCGCTCAAGTGGTATAAGCCGCAGTAGGGGCAGCCCCAGGCCGCAAGTTCACACTGCTGGAGACCGTACACGTCGAACACATCACAGCCAAACGCTTCGTGGACAACCTCGCGGTCCGTCGGCGTGAACGTCTCGCCGCTGGCGATCACTCGGCGGACGTTCAAGAAGCGCTTCTCTCGCGAAGTGTACTCAAGTGCGAGGCGCACAAGTAAGTGAGGGAAGGAACAGATGATCTCGGGCCGCAGGCGATGTAGGTCGGCCAGGATCAAGTCCATATCCTGGCGTGAAGAGATGTTGACGAATGGAAACATGCCGGCCTGCTGTAGGGCGGTCGGTTTGAAAACATCTGTCCGAATGAAGGCTCGCCGTTCCCAGGGTTCGGCGCCGGCCTGCAGAGCGGCACGTAGCGCATAGAGCCGCAGCGTTCTTTGCTCGGGGTGACTGCGGACGATGACCGAGGGTTCACCTGTCGACCCCGAGCTATGCAGGATCAGGCAGGAGTCAAGATCCGTTCCCGGCGTCATCAAGTGCTCGATCGGAGTCTCGAGAAAATCCCGCTTACTGCTTACCGGAACGTGCCGCAAATCACTCACATCCCGGATGTCCTCGGCCTTGAAACCGGCATTCCGAAACAGGGCGGCGTAGTAGGGTACGTTGACGGCGCGGGCCACGAGCCGCCGGATCTGTTCGGCCTGGAAGCGATGCACACGCGCGGGATCGCCATAGGGCCGATGCCACCAATCGCTCCAGGAAGCCACTGACGACAGTAAGCGGGAATGTACTGTCATGGATGTGAGTTCTTCGCCTATTGTACCGGCCGCTTGGTATTCTGTCGTGCTGATGACTGTGGCAAACAGAACCTGGCGGACAGCCTTATTCCTCTTCCTTGTTTACGTTGCCCTTCACGGAGTTATCGCCATTCAGCTCGCCTAACTGAAGGTGTTCTCGCAGATTAACGTTCTATTTGACGCAGATTCGGGCCTGTTCACTTCAATCTTTATGACGGGGACCGGGGCTTGGAACCCGAAGCACCCGAACGTCGGCCTCCTACTGAACCCGCCGATCCTGGTTGCCGCTAAGCTGCTCAGCCTGGTCTCCGCTTGGGAGCCCATACGCTGGGCATTCGTTCTGTCGCTGTTGGTCTGCCCGCTGTTCAGCGCCCTACAGACTGTCATTCTATATCTATCGTTTCGAACTCTGCGGATAACAAGGGCTCTTGCGCTGCTGCTGGCAACATTCAGCCAGATGTCGATGAGTCGCCTGCTCCTGGGAAGCATTCCGGAACCCTATCCACTCAGCGCCCTAGGAATTACGTGCTTGTTTTGGTTAGTAGCGCATGCCGTGACTAAGCGGGGCTTCGTTCCGTCTCTGGCTTGGCTCGCGGCCGGCGTGTTCACTGCCGGCATGACGATAACGAACGGCATCCTTGTCCCGTTGGGGCTGTTTCTGGCTCGTGCCAGGCGACGAAAAGCGCTGTGCCCGCGTGTTCTGAGGACCGTTGGCCTGAGCGCCCTCGTTCTAGCGGTGAACCTGCTGCTCATGGTGATCTCTTGGGGAGTCTATCCGCCGCCCGGCGATCCGCGCGCGTTGTCCCAGGGCACCAAGACATTCTTTGGTTTCTTCGCTGCTGAAACAGCCCGCGAGTTTCCCGTGGTGACCGCGTACGGGTTCTTCGGTCCGCGTCCCGCGATCTTTCCCAACACGCGTGCCATCGAGCGCGAGAGGCCGGTACGAATCTCGTTCTCGTATCGAGAGCAAACCGGCCTCGGATGGTCATCCGGCCTTCGCGTGCTGCTTCTAGCCGCGCTGCTTGGGGCTGGGCTGTGGGGGTGGCGGTCAGCCAGGCCGGGCATGACCGCTGTGCCGCTGTTCGCTCTCGTCTCGATCGGATTTCACTACGTGATGTACTCCCTTATCCGCGGCCCGGACCTCCTGTTGTATAGCCTTCACTGGCAGGTTCCCGTGATGTACTTGGTCGCTGGCATTGCTTATCTCCCGGGCCGGGCTCGATCGGGGTTTACGGTGCTCTTGGCGGTTGCGACTGTTGTGGCGGCCTACAGCAACTACGAGGTCGTCTCATTCATAGTGAGGGTGCTGGAGGACCACCTTCGCGGTTAGGAGCATCTACTGTGGATCGTCTGCGGTTGTGATCGCCCAGCGTGGATTATCTGTCCGCGCCTCCGTTTCATCTAGCGTGGCCTTTCCGTCGCTTCAGTAGCGGATGGGGTGGTTGGTTTGGAAGTGGCGGTGGGGGCGGTAGGTGATGTTCAGGTCGGCGTCGTAGAGTTCGACGCGGGCGGTGATGTTGGGGTCGCGCTTCATAAGGGTGACGGTGATGGCGTTTTCGCCTTGCTTGGGGTGGTGTTCCGGCGGCAGGTCGTATTCGAGGACGTAGCCGTAGGGGTTCGCGATGGTGGTTTCCATGACGCGGAAGTGGAGGTCGGATGCACGGCGTTGCACGTCGGCCAGCGAACGGCCGTTCCAGCGGATCTCGACTTCGTCCAGGTCGAGTTCGATGTTTGTGAGACGGACGGAGAGGCGGACGGTCTCGACGCGGCCTTCTTTGCTCCAGCGCGTCAGGTTGTCGGCAATGCGGATCTTCACGGTGAGCGGCTGACCTTCGCTGAGCGGCTGCGGGAGGATCGGGCCCTCGACGGGGAAAAGCCCTTCGGCGCTGTCGGCACCGCGCGCGAGTGATGGGGCGAGGTAGTGCTTGTCAGCGGTGGCAAGCAAGTCGGGGTGGCCGAGGGGACGGAGGGTTTCGTAGTCTTCGTCAGTCCAGGGCCAGCCGTTCGGGGCCCACATGCCGTCGCACAAGCCGAAGCCGTCGACGCCGTGTTCGTAGGCGAGCGCGGCGGCGGCGTGGATCATGGGCGCGGTGGCGCTCGATTCGAGTTGCCGCCCGAGGTTGCCGCGGAATCCCATCAGCACGCGGCAGTCAGAGCCGCTGGCGAGATCAACGGCGGGGCGGACGTCGAGGGCTTGGTCCATGAGGAGCCGGCTGTTTTGGGGCGTTTCTTTCTTGCTTGCGGTGATGCAGATGAGTCCGTCAATGAGGCGGTCAGACACCCAGCGGCGAACTTCGAATCCGGGAATCCGCCAAACGTCGTCGCCCCCGGCGGGGATGCGAACGTAGATTCTCTTACGGCGGTTCTGGTCCTGCTGGGCGCGGTCGGCTACTTCGCGCAGTTTTGCGAGCCATTCGGTCAGGACGGGAGCAAGACGGGGGACATCGTCGAAGCGGCAGAACGGGCCGAATTCGTTGTCGATCGAGAGATCGACTTCGACGCCGTCGGTTTCGTAGCGGGTGAGCAGCTCTTCGAAAAGGCGGAAGCGCTCGTCGCGCACTTCGGGCCGCAGCAGATTCATGCGCGCCGGTCCGAAGAAACGGCCCAATTGGCGGGCGGCGGGATGGCTGTCTTCGCCGACGTAGTATGCGGGATGATCGTAGGCGAAGTCGCTCTTGCGGCCGTAACCGGCGTCGATCGAGCGCTCGCCGCCGACGATGCAGAGGGGTAGGGTCGGCAGGAACCACAAGCCTTTTTCGCGTGCACGGTCGCAGAGGATCTTGATGGGGTCGTGGCCGTCGGCGATGAGCTGCTTGAGGTTGCGCGCGGCGCGGTAGAAGATCGCGTGCGACCAGACTTTAACGTGGTCTCCCCACTTCTGGCCGATCTGGCTGTCGTATTGGACGACGCCGCCTTCGAGTCCGGCGGAGTAAATGAGGGTATCGACGCCGCTGTTGACGAGCTGATCGACAGCGAAAGTGAGATCTTCGGGGGCGAGCGGCGGCGTGAACTGGTAGAGGCCGGAGGCATGGCGTCCGTCGTCGTAGAAGAAGACTTTGGGCTCAGCGGCGGGGGAGGGGGCAGCGGCAGCCGGCTTTGCCGCTCCAGCCAACCCGGCCGGGGCGCTCGCCCCGATCGTCTGAAGGAAGTTCCTACGTTTCATCAGCAACCATTTCGCTTACAGCGGCCGGCCGCCTACGTGGACGCCGGTGGTATGTGCCCGGGCCTGCAATTCACGCCATTCGCGGCTGCCGTCATCAGGTATCGTTTCCATTGTGATGCCGGGCTGGAATACGGGGAGTTTGCCGCCCTCGAAATCCTTGTAGAAAGTCTGTGCGACGGCGTAGTAGCTGGTGGCTCCCGAGGGCCAGCGGATGGCGTGCAGCAAGTCCGGCGGCGGATAGGGGTTTGCGGTGATGCGGGGCGTGCGAAGACGTTCGACGGCATCCTCGTCGAGCTCGAAGCCATGCCCGGGTGTCTCGGGGACAGCTGCCAATCCATTTTCGACTTTGATGGCGGGCTTGATGAGCGGTTCGCTGTAGATGCGCTGGCAGGTGACCGCAGGCCAGCGAGCGTGGCTGAGAACGGCGGCGAGGTGCAATGAATAGGCCGCTGTGATGCCGGTCCCGACGTATTGCAGCCAGAACGGGATGTTCGCCATCGCGGCGACCGCTCCTTGCTGCAAGATGTTGGTCGCGCCGTAGCCGATGATGAGCACGTCGCAGATTTCCTGGCGTAGGGCGGTCATGATCGGCGGATCGCCGTAATGCATCGCGATCGGGATGCGCGTCTTGCGGCGGAGCAGCTTGTTGCCCTCGGCATCACTCTGCGGGATGGGTGTCTCGTAGGCCGCCACGTGCTTGAAGCGCTCCAGGCCGACACAATAGGGGACGGCGTGCGCGGAGTCGAGGAGCATGCGATTGAAATCGAAGTCCATCTCGAAGTGGGCGGGGAGGATTCCGGAGAGCACTCGACACTGTCCTTCGAGATCGAACCACGGCCGCGCTTTGGCTTTGAACGCGGTATAGCCTTCGGCGATGGCTAGGCGACACTCTTTGACCCAGTCGGCAGGAGGCATGTCGATTGCCCACCAACTCATGAAGGCCCGATCGCGAACCTTACGCCCGAGCAGGCGATGAATCGGCACGTCGTTCGCTCGCCCCACGGCGTCGAATAGGGCTTGCTGGAGGCCGGTGAAATGGGAGTCGTCCCACATCTCTTCAGCGGCCTTCTTGCCGATGACGCGGGCGTCGTCGCCTGTGGGCTCGAGGAAGTACTGGATATTCTCACCGAAACCGCTGACGCCGCACTTGAGATGAACCTTGACGATCTCGTTGTACTTCCAGTTGCCGGAGCGGTTGCGGTTCATGTGCGGCGCGGGGGTTTCGCGGAAGGGGTTGGTAATGGTGATCCGTTCGACGCGCTCGACGGTGGTGTCGAGCAGCCCGATGATGGCAGGGGCGGCGATGGCGGGCGCGGACCTGGGCAATGCCGCTGCGCCGGCCGCCGCTAGGCCTGTGGTACTTAAGATTTGGCGTCGGGTCATGGAATGAAGTATTGCGGGCAGGCTAGCAGTTTTGGGAGTGGTTGCGCAAAGAAGTCCGGAGCCGCCGCCTCAATGGGTCGATGGAGAGGCCGTGGATCTCAGAACCGAGATCCGTAGCTACGGGTGCTGGACATCACGGGCCGCGGCTGGGGCTTGGTATGGCCGATGCTAAGCTCGGAGTGGAATCTGAACGAGCCATGTTCCCTCCCATGACCCAGTTCGACCCCGTCTCTCGTGCTTTTACTGTAGATTCTTGTTGCACGTTTCGCGAGGTCTGCCGTCCTAGAGTACTAGGAAGGCCACGATTGAGAACATGGCTCAGGGAGCAGCCTCAAGCGTTATGGAAGCGGAACCGTTCGTAGCGGTAGAGACTTCCGTCGAAGTCTCGACTGACGCGGAGTTCATCGAGGCGCACATGCGCCGCGTGTTCCGGCTGATTTATCGGGTGGTCGGCAACGTCCCCGATGCCCAGGACTTGACGCAAGATGCCTTCGTGAAGGCTCTGGCGCGCCGTTCGCAACTCAAAGATCCGAAGAAAGCCGCCCACTGGCTGGGGCGCATCGCAACGAATACCGCCCTGGACTTCGTGAGGCAGCGAAAGCGCGTCACGTTCGAGGAACTCGACAAGGCGCCGGAAATCTCGACCGAGACACCGGAGCAAGCCGTCTTACGCAGCGAGAAACGCTCTTATATCGAGGACGGACTGCGATTGCTGTCCGAGCGCGAGCGGGCGGCGCTGATCCTGCGGGATATCGAAGGCGTGCCGGCGGTGGAAGTGGCCCAGCAGCTAGGCTGTTCGCCGGCGACCGTGCGCTCGCATATCGCAAATGCACGGGTGAAGTTCAGAAAGTACGTTAAGGGGCGGAAGCGATGAGCCTGTTCTACGTCGGCCATCCGAAAGAAACTGACCTCGCGCTCTTCGCGGGCGGCGAGTTGGGCCCCCTTGCGCGCTGGCGCATCGAGCGGCACTTGCAGGGTTGTGAGGCCTGCCAGACCGAGGTCGCGGATTTCTTCCACCTGCAAAGTGATCTGGAAGAGTTGAGCGAACTGCCTTCGTCGGTGGACTGGGACGTGATGGCGTTGCGGATCCGCGAGGCGGTGGCGGAGGCGGGTGAACCGCGGTCCGAGCCCGCGGCAGGATTCTTCCAGAAGCCCCTGGCGTGGCAACTGGGCTTGGCGACGGCGGCGGTTTTCTGTGGGTTTGTGGTGATTCAGCAGTTCCCGATGCAGATTGCGGAACCCGAACTCATGACGGCGGTGAACGAACGGGACGCTGTGTTGAGTGGCACCCGGGCGTTGGACGAGGCGGAATTGCCGGCCGCCGTTGGTGGTTCGCTGGCTCCTGCAGAATCGTTGAACGAGATCCAAAGCACCGACCAGAAGCAGAAGAGTCAATCCTTCTCGGACGTCGATGCGGTCACCCCAACACTTTCTCAAGAGCGGGCTCAGAGGGTTGGCGCGGAGAAGAAGAACTTCGAGTTGGACGTCCGTACCGAAGAGGCGCTTCCCGGGGATCGGATGCGCGCCGCGGAGCCACTGGTGACTGTTGAGTCGGAAAGAGAGCCGGCGCGGGTTGTCTCGGACCTGCGAGCCAACAAGAATGCTCGCGTTGGCGGAGGCCGGGATGCCTTGTACGAAGCGCGGGGACGGGTTGCGAATGCTCCCGCGCCCGCAACGCCGCTGCGGCAACTCGAAACCCAGGGGCAAGTCGCAGCCCAGCGCAAAGACGACGCGGTGATGACGATCGCGCTTGCGGATAGCGTTACGGGACCGGCGGGGCTGCGGGAAGAGTTCGATCAGCCCGTTGGCGAGAAGGAAGAAGCTTCGGCGGATGAGTTTCGGCTGGCGAAGGCTAGGGTGGCTCCAGCGAAGCAGCGAGCGGCTCTTATCGGAGGGCAGGGCGCGCAGCTAGGAGCTTCATTCGCGGCACAGCCCGGCGGCCTGGGGACCTCGATCAGACCAGCCACGGACGGCAGCGAAGTTGTAGTGGACGTGAAGACGGATGGCGGCGTTCGCTTCCGGACGGTGGATGCGGCGACGGGCCGCATTACGATTACCGATGTCTATGCGCAATAGAGTCATGATTGGTACACGGAGGTTCGCCCGCAGGGCGGCAATGACCCTGTGCGCCCTCGTGGTGTGCGCGGGGGCGCGGGCTCAAACCGTGGCCGGTCCCGCGGCGCTTTGGCAAGACCCGGCGCGCGCTGTGAACGTCGAGATTGCGTCCGACGTTCCGTTGTCGCTTGTGTCGCAGGATCTGAGCAAGACCAAGATTCAGGTGATGGGCGCGCTCATGGTGATCGATCTAAACTGTCGTCTCGAAGTTCGTAATGACAGCGACCGGTTCCTACGTGGTGTCGTGATGGGCGTTGTTACGGCGGAGCACTCGCCGGGAGGCAAAGCGTCGGTCGCGGTGCCGAGCCTGAATATTCCCCCGGACGGCACGACGGACCTAAGCGTTGATCTGAAACTCGTGCGACCGTTTCCGCCAAGCAGCAATCACGCCGTCAACCTCAGCATTGACGGAGCGCTGTTCACGAATCTGACGTTTCGTGGACCGAATCAGTTTGACTCGCGGCGTAAGTTGGTGGTCTGGGAGAAGGAAGCCGAGCGGGACCGCGCACACTTCAAGTCGTTGCTGGCCGCCGGCGGCAGGAGGCAGCTTGAAACCGCGATTCAGGTGAGCGTCCAACGTCAGCAACAGCGTCCCAGGCTACAGGCGGAATTGGAGCAACAACTGCGCAAGCTGATCACTGCCGCGCAGCCGTTGGAGCGGCGGATCGCGTTGTCGCGTCACGATTTTTCGGAAGCGCCGCTGGAGATCCTCTCGGGAAGCGCGCTGGTGGAGGGTTCGCGTGTGATCTCGCCCGAGATCACCGTTAAGAATCGCTCCCCGAAGCCAGTGCGTTACTACGAGCTTGGGTGGCTGGTCAGCGATGGGAGCGGTGTTCGTTACAACACCGGGCTTGTACCGGTGCCGACGGATCGGTCGCAACTCGCGCCCGGAGCCGAGGCCTCGACGCGATCACAGCGAAGCTTTGTGCTGAATCGTGACGGGAGCGGCAGCGGTGGATTCGCGATCGGAAGCATGAGCGGCTATATCCGCAATGTTGAGTTCGAGGATGGCAGTGTTTGGATCCCCACCCGACGCGACCTGGAAGCCTCGTCGTTGGACCGCGCGACGCCGGTGTCGGTTGAAGAACAACGGCTAACTCAGCTTTATGGCCGGCAAGGTGTTGAGGCTGTGATTACCGAACTGTCGCGGTTCTAGCCGGGCCCTTGGTTTCCGCAACTTCAGCGGTGGAAAAACTCGTTCCACCAAGTTTGCAAGAGCACGAGCGACCCGAGCCCGAACGTGAATCGTCCGCTTAGACCGTCTTTGTCGTTGAGGAACTTCTCCACGGTATCGCGATTGAGGATCCCCTCGTTTTCTGGGCTGTCGAGCAGTAGCTCGCGTGTGCTCTCCGAGCGACTCATGTCTGCCTGAAAACTCTGTGGATACTGTAGCCCCCATTTCTTCCGTCAAGCGATTTCAGGCGGTAAATGCCGCGTGAGCTGTTTGAGGATGTACTTTTCCTGACTGCCACGCAGCTTGAGGTTTGACGGAAGACGCAGGGAGAATTCAACGACGGATCAGTCCAGGAAAGGCATGCGCGATTCGAGAGAGTGGGCCACGCTCATCTTGTCGTTTTCCAGCAGAATGCCGTCGGCGAGTCGGCCATGTTGTTCGAGGCTGAGTAGTCGATCGAGGTATGTGCGGTACGAGTCGGTCGTCGTCGGATGCGGCAGGAGGAGCTGAAGGTCAGGTGTTGCGGAAAGAATTCTGGAGTTGATCAACGCAGAGCTGATAGTCGGCGACATGCAGCAGAGCCACTCGATATCGATTTCGGTCCTGTCCCTCGCGGCTAGGGTGCTGACCAGGAGCCGAGAACGCGCATCGCGTGCGTACGGTACGACGATGCTGAGGCGGCGGCTGGCGAGGCCGGCACGGAGTTGCGGCAGCGCAAGCGCCCCACCCTCGTCGGGGCCTCGGTGGATGATCGAGGCCGCCATGCGGTCCAAAACGGCCGGGTATTCCTCGGAAGCGATTTGACCGTCGAAGATGCCTGCGACTCCACACATAGGGAGGCGTCAGTCTAACGCAAAGGACGGACCACGACGCTCTGGGAGTTCGGACCGGCCGTTTCTCTCGCGCCTCGGCCAGGTAGATGGGAGCCGGGTCACGGAGTATCTGAGTGTTGAGAACTTGAAGCTTCAGGTCAGTGACATTCGCCGCTGCCCGAATCGGTGAAGGAATGCCCCTCAATGGGGACGAACTGCCAGTCGTACGTTCCGTCGCGCAGAGTCAGCTTGAGGACGCCGTAGGAGGTGTTGTCGATTACTTCGGAATTCGTGACGGGCCTGCCGACATTGCGATGCTCGCGCCCACCTGTGCCGACGACAAACTGGCGGATGCCCTGTTCGTCGTTGCGCCGGCCTTGTGGGTCTTGAGGCGCGAAACGCTCGTAGTTGTGGTCGTGGCCTCCGAGCAGAAGGTCGGCGTCGTTGTCGTAGAGCAACTCAAAAAGCGGACGGGTATCGTCTTCATCCCCGTGCTTGCCAGAACTGAACATCGGGTGATGACCATAGGCCAGCGTGCAGTGGTTCGGATTGTTCTTGAGGTCGTCGGCGAGTCATTCGTGCACGCGGGAGCCGGGTCCGCAGCCGCCGATCTTCCCGCAGTTGGTGTTGAGGGCGATGATGTGCCAGTCGCCGAGATCGTAGCTGTAATACCCCTTGTCGCGATCGCCCGCCACGTCGCCGAAGTATTCAAAGTAGGCCTTGCCGCGCCGCGTGGCGCAGTCGTGATTTCCGATGCTCGGGCGGGTGCGGAACTTGTGGCGTCCCCAGGCGGGGTCATAGCAGTTGGCCCACTCCTTGGCGCGGCCTCTCGGATAGACGTTATCGCCCAGGGTGAAGACAACTCCCTCCGGCGGCTTACCGTAATGCGGCCGAAAGATGTCGTCGATGACTTTCGCCGTCGCCTTCGCGTCGTCAAGCCGGGAGCCGCATTTGGCGATGTCGCCGGCCCCGACGAAGAGGGCTTCGGCGGCAGAAACCGAATTGACCACAGTTAGGGCCAGGATGATCAACAAGGCTGTGCGCACGGTCTTTTCGACACGGTACATAGGGGGATGAGCCTCTTTGACCTCACTTTATCAAAGGGTCTTGACGACACACACGACTGCGCGTCCGTGCGCGCCTCAACGCATTCCGGCGGCGGAAGCCGCGGCGATTAGGACTGGGTGATGTCGGTGGGCTCGACGCCGGGGATCGTGAGTTGGGGGTCGGTTTCGACGATGCCCGCAGCTCGTTTTTCGGCGCGCAGAGCCCGCTTTCTTGCAGTTTCGCGCCGCTTGTCTTCCCGGGCTGCTTGCCGGACTTCGTAGCCATCAAGGCGGTCGCGGATGACCGCCAGGATGTCCGCCTTGGTCGGGCCCGGCAGCGGTAGCTTAAGCTGTCGTTGCGTTCTCGCCATGGGTCGCTCAAGACATCTTGACATAATCATGATCTAGATTTGGCTTGACCGCAAGGGTTTTGCCCGGCAAACGCACCGGCCGATCCGGTGCCCGCGGGTTCTTGGAGAATATCCGGTGGGTTAGAATGGCCGGGTTCCAGGTATATCGACAGAGAGAGGGTTTCGAGATGGAGAGAGAGTACGCGGTTGAGTTGGCGACGTCGAATCTGCGGTTTGGGGCGGGCGCGACGCGGGAAATCGGGATGGATCTGGCGGACCGTAAGATCGGGTCCGTTCTGCTGCTGACGGATCCGAACCTGGTTGATCTGTCGCCGGTGGTGACCGCTCGGGAATCGCTCGAAGCTAACGGGATCTCATATGTCTTGTTTGACCGTGTTCGCGTCGAGCCGACCGACGGGTCGTTTCACGAGGCGATTGAGGTCGCGACCCAACAGCCGTTTGAAGCGTTTGTGGCAGTGGGCGGCGGTTCGGTGATCGATACGGCGAAGGCCGCGAATCTGTATTCGAGCCAGCCGGCGGATTTCTTGGACTATGTGAACCCGCCCGTCGGTAAGGGGCTGCCGGTGCCGGGACCCGTGAAGCCGCTGTTCGCGATCCCGACGACGGCGGGGACGGGGAGCGAGGCAACGGGGGTGGCGATCTTCGACTTCGAAGAGATGCACGCCAAGACCGGGATCGCGCACCGGATGCTGAAACCGACGTTGGGAATTCTCGATCTGGAGAACACGCGGACGTTACCGCCGGAGGTGGCGGCTTCGACAGGGCTCGATGTGCTGAGCCATGCGATTGAGTCGTACACGGCGATGCCGTACACGGACCGCGCTCGGCCGGCCGGTCCTTTGGTGCGGCCGGCGTATCAAGGGTCGAACCCGATCAGCGATGTTTGGTCGCTGGAAGCGTTGCGGATGGTGCGGGAATTCTTACCGCGCGCGGTGGAGGACACGGGCGACGACGAGGCGCGCGGGATGATGTTGCTGGCGGCGGCGTATGCGGGGGTGGGTTTCGGGAATGCGGGCGTGCACCTGCCGCATGGGATGTCGTACCCGGTGTCGGGGATGGTGAAGAGCTATCGGCCGCCGGGGTATGCGGTGGATTATCCGTTGGTGCCGCATGGGGTGTCGGTGATCTTGAATGCGCCGGCGGTATTTCGTTTCACGGCGTCGGCAAATCCGGAGCGGCACTTGAAGGCGGCGGAGGCTTTGGGTGTGGATGTGGCGGGTGCGAAGGCGGCAGACGCGGGGAAGCTCTTGGCCGACACGATTACGGGCTTTATGCGGCGGCTAAAGGTTCCCAACGGGTTGCGGGCGCTTGGGTATGACAGCTCGCATATTCCGGCTTTGGTCGAGGGAACGTTACCGCAGCACCGGGTTACGAAGTTGTCGCCTCGTCCGGCGGAGCGTGAGGATTTGGCGCGGTTGTTTGAGGATGCGATGGTGGCTTGGTAGCCGCTACTCGTCAGTGACTTGGCGGAAGACGCGGAGGAGATTGCCGCCAAGGAACTTGCGCATGCGTGCTTCTGACCAACCGCGGCGGATCATGGCTTCGGTGATGGCGGGCATGTCGCTGATGTCTTTCATTTCGCGCGGGGGCGTGGGGCCACCGTCGAAGTCGCTGCCGATGGCGACGTGACCTTCGCCGACGAGGTCGATGGCGTACTCGATGACGGCGAGCCAGTCTTCCACGGACTTGCGAACATCGTCGGGCGCGTTGGGTCCGACGGAGGGATAGCCCTTCGCGGCGATGCGGTCGAGATCGAAGATCGACATTTCGGCTTCCTTCTTGCCGATTTCCGTGGTGTCCCAGAAGGTGCGGCCGGAACGTTTGGTGCGCCAGGCGTGGTAGTCAGGGAAGTGGAACGAGTGCCCGATGTGGAAGCCGATGACGCCTCCCTTAGCCGCGAGTTTCTTGAGCAGGTGGTCGGGCATGACCCGGGGGATATCGTTGAAGCGGCGCAAGCCGTGGTGCGTCGCGACGACGGGGTCGGCACTTGTCTCGATCGCCTGTTCGAGCGTTTGGTCGGACGAATGCGAGACGTTGATGACTATGCCGAGGCGGTTCATTTCGCGAACAACGTCGCGGCCGTGATCGTTGAGACCGCCCCACCTCGGCTTGGCGCAGCAGGAGTCGGCGAACTCGTTGGCCCAGTTGTGCGCGGGGAGTTGCACGACGCGTAGTCCCAGCTTGTAGAGGCTCCGCAGGATGGCGAGGTCGCCGTCGAGGTCGAAGCCACCTTCGAGATCGAGAATGGCGGCGGTCTTCCCGGCGCGGTTGATGCGCTCGATGTCGGAAGCGGAAAGAGCCAACTCGATCTTGCCGCTGTTCTTTTCGATCTGGCGATGGGCGAGATCGATCAGGCGTAGCGCCTGCTTGGTTTCGAAACGCGGCGGGTAGTATTGCTCGGATACTAAAACGACGAAAAAAGCGCGTCAATGCCACCCTCGCGAATGCGTGGGAGATCGACCTGACCGTCGGCGTAGCGCTCACCGAGGTCGCCGCCGAGGTAGAGTTGGCGGTTGATGACGTGGACGTGTCCGTCGAATACGAACGCGTCGTCGTGAAGTTGCCGTGCCTGATCGGATACCTGGGCGCTCAGCGCACATGGGATCAGAAGGAGGGCCGCGAGGAGTGTGAGGCGAAGAGTCATCGGTTAGCCCAAGATCCCGCGCACCAACTTGTCGATGCGATTGAGCGCTTCGTGGATTTGATCGAGAGCGGCCGCATAGCTAAAGCGAAGATAGCCTTCTCCCAATGAGCCGAAGCTGGTTCCGGTGAGGCAGGCGACACCCGCTTCGTTGAGGATGCGGTCGGCCAATTCGTCGGAGGGGACACCGGTTTCCTTGATGTTCGGGAAGGCATAGAACGCGCCCCCGGGGGTTGTGCACGAGAAACCGGGGATCTGGTTAAAGCCATCGACGATGACTTCGCGGCGGCGTTTGAATTCGGCGACCATGTCCGTGACCGCGTCTTGCGGGCCGGTGAGAGCTTCGATGCCGGCACGCTGCGAAAAGCTGGCCGTATGTGAGACGCAATTGACCATCATCAGGCAGACGCCGTCGACGAGCCACTTCGGCATTACGCCGTAGCCCATGCGCCAACCGGTCATCGAATAGGTTTTCGAGAAGCCGTCGAGGATGATCGTCTTTTCGACCATCCCCTGCAGCGAGGCGATCGAGAACGACTTGCGGTCGAAGTAGATGTGGCTGTAGACCTCGTCGGAGAGGACCATGATGTCGCGGTCACGGACGAGGTCGGCGATAGCGCGAATGTCTTCTTCGGGGATCACGCCGCCTGTCGGGTTCTGAGGGGAGTTGATCATCAGAAGCTTCGTGCGGGGCGAGAGCTTCTGGGCCAGCATGTCGAGGTCGATCGAGAACCCGCGTTCCTCAATCAGCGGCAGCGGCACCGGGGTGGCGCCGCAGTAGCGGATGACGGACTCGTAGATCGGGAAACTCGGGTTCGGGTAGAGTACCTCGTCGCCTGGTTCGAGCAGCGCCAGCAGCGGGAAGAATAGAACAGGCTTGCCGCCCGGTGTGACGACGACGTTCTGCTCGCTGACTTGAATCTCACGTGTCTCGGAGACCAACTCAGCGATGACTTGGCGTAGCTCGGGGTCGCCCTGTGTGGGGCCGTACTTCGTCCAGCCGTCGGCCAGCGCCTGGCGGCCCGCCTCGACAATGTTTGACGGGGTAGGGAAGTCGGGCTCGCCGATTTCCATGTGGATGATGGAGCGGCCCTGGGCCTCGAGCGCCCGCGCTTTCACTAAGACATCAAATGCGCCCTCGCCGCGGACGCCCTGCATACGGCTCGATAGTTTCACTGTGTTTCCGGCTTCCTGTCGAGATGGTCCCGCGTTAGCGGCGGGTCCCTTTGATCTCGGTGTTGAACTTGAAGAGTGTTTTCCCGGCAGTGACGTAGAGCGTCTTGAGGTCGGGGCCACCGAAGGCGCAATTCGTAATCGTGTCCTCGTAGAGAGGAATAAACTGCTTGAGCGCGCCGTCGGGCGAAAAGACGTAGATACCCGACTTGGTGTCGAGCGTTTCGCTCGTTCCCCGCAAGCGGTGCAGGCCGGCAGCGACATAGAGGTTGCCTTCGCTGTCGATCGTCATGCCGTCGCCGCTACGGCCGGGATAGAAATCGTGAAAGACGCGCATGTTCGTCAGCGTGCCGTCGGCCTGCAAATCGTAGGCGCGGATCATGCGGGCGCGGTTGGCGTCCGGATGAGCCTCGATGAGATAGAACGTCTTGTCGTCGGGTGAAATGACGAGGCCGTTGGGCTTGTCGATGTCGGGGGCCTTAAGTATTTGATGAAGCGAGCCGTCGGTATCGATGCGGTAGACGGCATCGATGTTGGATTGGTCGGCTGCGGGGTTTTCGCGTGGGCGGTCGGAAAAATACAGCCGGCCCTGGCTGTCGAAAGTGACGTCATTCGGCTGATTGAGGCGTTTGCCATCAAACGAGTCGGCAATGACTTCGACCTCGCCGGTTTCGACGTTCGTTAGCGTGAGCCTGGGGTTGTCGATTTCCCCGTCGCTGCCCTCACAGGCGATCAAGCGCCACTGCTCATCGAAGATCAGACCGTTGGCGCGATTGCTGTTTTCGCGGAAGACGACGAGCTCGCCGTCGGGCATCACCCGCATGATGCGGTGGCTCGTGGTGTCGGTAAAGAAGACGCTGCCGTCTTTGTAGACGGTCGGACCTTCAGTGAAAGAGATGCTCGCGGCGATCTCGATTTTGGGCCCCTCGGCCGCTGGTGCGCTTTCGGCGGCCGGCTCGGCCGCGGGCGAGCAGCCGCTCCCGGCTAGCCAGGCGCAGCCCGAAACCAGTAGAATGATGAGCTCAAACGCTCGGTTCACAGGGTCCTCCGTTGGATCCTCAAGTCGAGAAACCGTAACAGTATACCCCGCGCCCGGCGTTGGGCAGCCCGAGGAGGTTGCCGCGCAGCGCCAATCTCTTACCTAGCGAGTCACAACCATGGCGGATCAGGAAACACCTTTAGTCGGAATTCTCATGGGCAGCACGTCGGACTGGGAGACGATGAAAAATGCGTCGGACGTCCTCAAGGACTTCGGTGTGCCGCACGAGTGCAAGGCGCTTTCGGCGCATCGCACGCCTGAAGCAGTGGTGGAGGTCGTCTCGACGGCTGAGGACCGCGGCATCGAAGTGATGATCGCGGCCGCCGGGGGCGCGGCTCACCTAGCCGGCGTGGTGGCGGCCCACACGATCTTGCCGGTGCTTGGCGTACCGATGTCGAGCGTGTTGAACGGGCTGGACTCGCTGCTTTCGACGGTCCAGATGCCGGGCGGGATTCCGGTCGGGACGCTCGCGATCGGCAAAGCCGGGGCGAAGAACGCGGCGCTGCTGGCCATCGCCATCCTGGCGCGCAAGCGGCCTGAATTACGGGAAAAGTTGGTCGAGTTCCGTAGGGAGCAGACCGAGAAGGTGAAGGCCGCGACGCTGCCTGTGTAGCGCGACATACTTCCTGGCCATCACTGAACCACTGATAAAATGGTCGTTTGACGTTCCCGAGCCAATTTGCGATCGGCCCCGTCGCCATCGAGCCCGCTGTGGTGCTTGCTCCCATGGCGGGCGTCACCGATACCGTGTTCCGCCGTTTCATTCGCGGACTGGGTGGCTGTGGGCTCATCATGACGGAGTTCACCAGCTCGCACGGCGTCCTGGCGACTCAAAAGCGCGACTATCGCAAACCGCGCAACTTCAACTACCTCTACTACGAACCGGACGAGCATCCCATCGCCGCGCAGCTCTTCGGTTCAGAGCCCGAAGTGCTTGCCGACGCCGCCCGAATCGTTGAAGACCTCGGCTTTGACTCCGTTGATCTCAACTTCGGCTGCCCGGTTAAGAAAGTCGTCAAGTGCAACGGCGGCTCCGGGCTTCTCCGCGACCTGCCCCTTGTCGAGAACATTCTCAAGACCGTCCGGGCTGCTGTGAAGATCCCCTTTACGTGCAAGTTCCGGTCCGGCTGGGACGGCAATTCGATCGTCGCCGTCGAGGTAGCCCGCATCGCGGAGGACTTAGGCCTGCAAGCCGTCGCGCTCCACGGACGCACGCGCGCCCAAGGCTATGCCGGGCAGGCCGATTGGTCGCTGATCGGCGAAGTGAAACAAGCTGTCAAGATCCCCGTGATCGGCAACGGCGACGTCTTCTCGCCAGAGGATGCCGTCAACATGTACCGGCAAACCGGCTGCGACGGCATCATGATTGGCCGCGCCGCGTCGACCAATCCCTGGATCTTCCGCCAGGTCGAGCAGTACATCGAAACCGGCCGCTACGACCAGCCCAGCGAGCGCGACCGCTACATCATGCTCCGTGACTACTACCAGCTTCTGATCGAAAAGAGGGATAAGATCTCCGGAGAGGTCGTCGGAAAGATGAAGCAGTTCGCCTCCCACTTCACGCGAGGGGTCCACAACGGCGCCCGCCTGCGCAAAGCCATCTACCACTGCGGTACGACGGACGAGATCGTCGGCACCGTCGACGAATTCTTCGAGAAGAGCCTCGCCGAAGCGGCATGAAGTCCGTCACACTCATCACCGACGGGTCGTGCCTCGGAAACCCGGGTCCCGGAGGCTGGGCCGCTATCCTGCGTCATGGCGGGACGAAGCGCGAGCTTTCCGGCGCTCAGCCCGAAACAACCAACAATCGCATGGAGATGACCGCCGTTCTCGAAGGACTGTCGGCCCTCAACGAGCGCTGTCAGGTGACCATCGAAATCGATTCCGAGTACGTCAAGAAGGGCATCACCGAGTGGATCGCCGGTTGGAAGCGCCGCGGCTGGAAAACGGCCGCCAAGCAGCCCGTCAAGAATCAAGATCTGTGGCGTAAGCTGGACGAAGCCGTAGCCCGCCACGACATTGAGTGGCGCTGGGTCAAAGGCCACTCTGACCACGCCGACAACAACCGCTGCGACGAACTCGCACGTGAAGCCGCGATGACCGCCCGCTAACGCATTTCGCCCATGGCCCTCCACTTCTACAACACACTCACCCACAGTCTCGAACCGTTCGCGCCGCTCGACGACAACAAGGTCCGCATGTATTCGTGTGGCCCCACGGTCTACAACTACGTCCACATCGGCAACCTGCGCGCCTTCACGTTCCAGGACATCCTACGCCGCTACCTGCGCCACTCTGGCTACGAACTCTACCACGTCATGAATGTCACCGATGTGGACGACAAGATCATCCGCGACTCGATCAAGGCGGACCAATCGATCAGCGAATACACCGCGCAATATCGCAAAGCGTTCGAGGAAGACACCGCCACGCTGCGGCTCGAATCACCCGAGCAGGTCACGCCCGCCACTGAACACATCGGCGACATGGTGGATCTTATCCGCCGCCTTGAAGAGAAGGGCCACACCTACGAAAGCAAAGGCTCGACGTACTTCCGCATCGCCAGTTTCCCTGAATACGGCAAGCTCTCGAACCTCGACGCCTCGGGTATCAAAGCGGGGGCGCGCGTCGAGCAGGACGAGTACGAGAAAGACGAACTGCGCGACTTCGCCCTTTGGAAAGCTTCCAAACCCGGCGAACCCGCCTGGGACAGTCCCTTCGGCTCCGGCCGCCCTGGCTGGCACATCGAATGCTCGGCCATGGCGATGAAGTATCTCGGCGAGAGCTTCGACATCCACACCGGCGGCGTTGACCTCGTCTTCCCACACCACGAGAACGAAATCGCGCAATCCGAGGGCGCCACCGGCAAACCCCTCGCCCGATTCTGGCTGCACGCCGAGCATCTGCTCGTCGACAACACGAAGATGTCGAAGTCCGTCGGCAACTTCTATACCCTGCGCGATTTGCTCAGCAAGGGATTTACCGCCGACGCGATTCGCTATCTGCTTGCGTCCGTCCCTTATCGCAAGCAACTCAACTTCACCTTCGACGGGATACGAGCCGCCCAGACATCCATCGAGCGGCTGCGCAATTTCCAGCGGCGTCTCGAAGAAGGCGGTTTCTCCGCCGGGGCCAACTCGGCAATCACCGAACTCGCCGATACCGCCTGCAATAACTTTATTGCCGGCATGGACGACGACCTCAATACCGCCCAAGCTCTCGGCGCGGTCTTTGAATTCATCCGAGACGTCAACACCAAAATGGACGCCGGCGAGTTCCAGGCTGACAATGTCGCCGATGCCAATCGGGTGCTCACACTTTTCGATTCCATCTTCAATGTTCTGAAGTCTGAAAAGGCAGGCGAAGTGCCCGCTGATGAAATCGAAGCCCTCATCGCAGAACGTTTGGCGGCCCGCAAGTCCCGCGACTTCGCCCGCTCTGACGCGATCCGTGACGACCTCAAGACCCGTGGCGTCATCCTGGAAGACACCCCTCAGGGCACCCGCTGGAAGTACGGATCGAGCTAAGTCCTAACCGCGGCTTCTAACGCCGTACGAACTTCTGGATTCGCTGGTTCACCGTCTCCGCCACGTAGATCGCCCCGTCCGCGCCCACGGCGATCCCGTGGACCTGATGCAACTGCCCCGGCGCTTTGCCATCTGACCCGAAGCCGCCCAGTACCTTCCCGTCAAGAGCCAGCTTGAGAACCCGGCCGTTGTCGCCGTCGCACATCCAGATCACTTTTTCCCGTGCGTCGTACGTTAGCGCCCAGGGCGTTCCATACCCATCGCGCTTCCACAGAAGTTTGCCGTCCGTATCGAAGACCTGAATGCGCTTATTGCCGCGGTCAGCTACCCATATCCGATCCTCCCCGTCCACCGTCACACCGTGGACGAGATTGAACTCTCCGTCCGCTGTACCCTTGCCGCCCCAATGCGAGATGTAGTCGCCCTTGGGCCCGTACTTGGCTACACGCGTATTGCGATACCCATCGGCGACATAGGCGTTCCCGGCGCTATCGTGAGCCACCGCCGCGGGCCGATCGAAGGCGTACTTGGCTGAGTTGTCTCCCTGTCGCGACGAAAAACTCCCGATTGTAAGCAGATTCCGGCCCTCCGGCGAAAACTTCCAGATCGTGTTCGCTTCGCGACCCACCAACCACAGCGCGCCATCCACTCCGACAGCCATGCCGTGCGCCGCCGTCGCGTGCGTCGTGCGTTTCGGATCCTCCGGCCAAGCCCGCAGCACCTTGCCGTCCTTTGAAAACTCAATCACCGGATGCGACCCGCGGTTGTAGTACCAAATGTCTCCGTCGGCATCCACCGCCGTGGCCATCCCCGCTCCCGGCTTGTAGTCCGCCGGCAACTGCGCCCACCCCTCCACCGCCTTGTAGGGCAACTCCTTCTGGGCGAGTAAGCCTGAAACAGAAATCAGAGATGCCAAGCAAAGAATCGTGAACGTGCGCATGCCTGAGAGTGTAGACAAATGCCGACGTCATCGGCAAACGTTGTACGGTCTCGACACCGCATCACAAGCAGGGCGCAAGACCGCTGACACCCTCGGTACGATAAGCTGCCAGTAGCATCTTGCAAGCGGAGACTATTTTGTGAAACGTCGAATTCTAGCCGCGCTCAGCGCTGTGCTTTTCGTGGCTTCGTGTGGAAGTGGAGGGAATGAAGGAGTGATTACTACCGAATCAGGTTTGCAGTACGAAGTTCTTGTCGAGGGCAGCGGCCCCAAGCCGAGCCTCAACGATGAAGTTACGGTCCATTACAAAGGCACTCTTACTGACGGCACGGTCTTCGACTCGTCCTACGACCGCGGCCAACCCGCCACCTTTCCGCTGAACCGCGTAGTCAAAGGCTGGCAGGAGGGAATCCCTCTGATGCCGGTGGGCAGCAAGTTTAAGTTCACCATTCCACCCGAATTGGCATACGGCAGCCGTGCAAGGCCCGGCATCCCCGCCGACTCGATCCTCATCTTCGAAGTCGAACTCATTGACATCGCCGGCCGCTAGTACAGCACACGATTAAGGAACTAACGGAGCCGTGCATGTGAATGTACAGGTGCGCCAGCCCGAGCCGACACTAGATACGGCATACCTTGCCCGCGGCCTGTCGTGGGAGAGTTGTGTCTACCGACGGCTCCGCAGCCACCCGTCAATCGAAAACTCGCCCCCGCCGTGTGCGAACAGGAACAGGTAGACAAAACAAAACAGAGCGGCCAGCTCTCCGCCGTTCACGATCGGCCAAAAGGCCTCCGTCCCATGCGCGATCCAATAGGCCGCTGCCATTAACCCCGACAGAACGAAAGCCACTTGGCGCGTGCAGATCCCCACAATGATCGCCATGCCGCCGAAGAACTCCAGCACGCCCGTCACGCCTGACCGTGACACAATCTCGACTGCGTCCCTTCCCAGCACTCCAAATAGCTTTTGAGCCCCATGCTGTGCGAACAGGAAACCCGTCATGATCCGTAACGCATTGAGCGTGAAAGCCTGCAGCTTTCCCGGCGGTGCTGCAATCATCGAACTTGCCCCCTTGACCCTGTATTGTTTCGCTACGCAAGAATGTCGCGCACGATCCGGCCGTGCACGTCGGTAAGTCGAAAGTCACGCCCAGCATAGCGGTAGGTGAACTTCTCATGGTCGAAGCCTAGCAGATGCAGTAAGGTCGCGTGCAAGTCGTGAACATGGACCTTGTCCTGCTCAGCGGCGAAGCCGAATTCGTCCGTCGAGCCGTAGGCCATGCCGCCCTTGATGCCGCCGCCCGCTACCCAAACCGTGAATCCGTGCGGGTTGTGATCACGGCCATTCACCATCCCCTCGTTCGCGCCCTTCTCGGCCAGTTCAACGGTCGGCGTGCGGCCAAACTCGCCCCCCCACAGCACGATGGTATCGTCGAGCATGCCACGCTCTTTCAGGTCGGTGAGCAAAGCGGCGATCGGCTTGTCGTTCTCGTTCGCCAGCTTGCGATGATTCTTCTCGATGTCGTTGTGCGAGTCCCAGGGTTGACCCGCACCGTGCCAGATCTGCACAAAGCGGACGCCACGCTCCAACAGCCGCCGCCCCATCAGGATCTGCCGCCCGTGCAGCGTGTCCCCGTATGCCTCGCGGACATGCTTCGGCTCCTTGCTCACATCGAAGACATCCGCCGCCTCCATCTGCATGCGGTACGCCAGCTCAAAACTCTCCAGCCGTGACTCAAGCCGTGCATCCGCCGGACGCGCATCCATGTAGCGCCGGTTCAACGCCGCCAGCAAGTCAAGCTGACGCCGTTGCTCATCGAGGGGAATCGACGGGTTGCGGATGTGCGCGATCAACTCATCAATGTCCGTCTTCTTTGTGTCGACATGGGTGCCCTGAAACGTGCCCGGCAGGAATGCTGACCGCCAGTTGTGCGCTCCCTGTACCGGGAACCCACCGGGGCAAAGCACGACGAAACCCGGCAAGTTCTGGTTCTCCGTACCTAGCCCGTAAGTAATCCACGACCCGAAGCTCGGCCGCACCTGCCGCACGTCACCGCAGTTCATCAACATCAGCGACGGTTCGTGATTCGGCAGCGGGCTATGCATCGACCGAACGACGCACATCTCATCGACGTGCTTACTCAGCTCGGGATAGATCTCGCTTACTGGCAGGCCGCTCTCGCCGTGCTGCTTGAACTCGAACGGTGATGGAAAGGCCGCGCCTGTCCGACGCTCGGTCTTGAACTTGAAAGGCAGTTCCTTGCCGGCGTATTTGGCGAGCGCCGGTTTCGGATCGAACGTATCAACCTGCGACGGGCCACCGTTCATGAACAGGTGAATGACCCGCTTTGCCTTCGGCGCGAAATGAGGCGGCTTCGGCTCCAGCGGCCCCGCCTGTGCATGCTCGGTCAGCAGTGCTCCGGCAGCCAGCGCGGGCAAACCCATCCCACAATGTTGTACGAAAAGTCGGCGGCTCGAGTCGAACATCCTGTTCCTAATCTACAAAGGCGAACTCGTGGGACGCCAGTAGCACTTGCGCCAACCGCGCCCAATGATCGAGGTTCTTCGGGTCAGGTCCCCGAAAATCCGCGGTCGCTGTCCAGACATTCGAACCCATCCGAATCTCGGGCGCCCACTCAAAGTCATCACTCTCCGCGTCTTCACGCGGACCCACAACGAAGTCGATTGTGTCGCCCGCGCGCACGTCAAGATTTTCCGCGTGGAGTTCGAAGTCTTCGTCACGCGCCATGCCCTCGGCAGCCACGCCGAGACTGCTGTGCACAATCCACACCCGCACACCATCGCTCCACTGGCGCTCTTCGTTGATCGAGTGTTTGAACTTGCCTGTAACGGTCGCGCGACCGGATCGAGGTGCTTGCCAGCGCCGCACCGCCATCAGGTCCGGGCGTCCTCCCGGCGCGCCACCTTGGGCTGACAAAGAGAGCTCGCCAAACTGGGGCTGCGGACGCAACGAAGCCGGCTGCCAGCGGCCCCCTTCGAAATACCGGAATACCTTGAACCCCTTCACCCGACCGCTCATCGCGTCCAACGACCCGGAACCATACCGCCAAGGTCCATCGCCGGTACGCATCTCCGCACCCGATGTGCCCGCCGCGGCTAACGAAAGCCCCAATTCCAACTCCGCACCGCTCGGGTCTCGCTGATAGGCAATGCGGTACATCGCGCGGACCCGCGCCTCTGCCTCTCGTTCGGCATCAACTTCGCGCCGCCCAGCCAGAAGCACCGCCTGCTCCGCAACGAACGGGCTGTTCATCAGATAGAGCGATTGCTGCGGAACGATCGTTCGCACCCTCTCGGATTGGTGCGCTTCGGGCTTCGCGAAATCAAACGTGTATAGCTCGCCTGGCAGCCGCCCGCGTTCGAGATACGCATAGATCGTCCGCCTTGGAACCGCCGGAATCGCCTTGAGCGAAAACGGTAGTCCGCCCACTTCCGCATCCAGCCGGCCGGTCGTGACGAGCATCGAATCGCGCAACGCCTCGAAGTCCAGCCGCTGCCGATTCATCCGCCAAAGCAGCTTATTCTCCGGATCTTTCTCACGCGCATCCGGCCGGTCCGCGCTCGCTTGCCGATACGTACTCGACAGCACCATCCAGCGATGCAGTTGTTTGAGCGACCAACTCTTTTCCATGAAACGACGCGCCAGATAATCGAGCAATTCGGGATGCGTCGGCGGGTCACCGCGCGCACCGAAATCGCTCGTCGTTCCGACCAGTCCGCGGCCAAAGCGCCACGCCCAAACTCGATTCACAATCACTCGCGCCGTCAGCGGATTCGATGGATCCGCGACCGCCTGGGACACCGCCAGCCGACCGCTGCCGGCATCAAACCTTTTCGGCTTCTCGGAAATCACCGCCAGGAATCGCCGTGGGGCCTCCGCACCGGGGTTGTTGTGGTTCCCGCGTACGAAAACAAAGGCCGGTTCGGGCTCGGCGGTATCTTCGATCGCCATCGCCCGCGGAGCAAGTCCCTGGTAGGCACACTCGGCCTGCCAGTTTCGCACCGCCTGTGTGAGAGCCCGGATAATGTTCGCATCTCCGCCCGGGCCACGAATCTTGATGAAGTCTTCTTGCTTGATATTGGTCGGGGCGCCTTCCGCCCGCAACACGAGCCGCAACGCCTCCTTCTCGGGATCGCCATGTGGTTCCGGCCTGTCCCACTGAGCCAGTAACTTGCTGTAGCGCTCCGCGACTTCATCCATCGACGCCGGAGAGCTTGCCTCGAAGCTCTCCCGAACCAACTGATTCCCAGCTGGCTCGACCTGTGCCGCCAGTTTCGCGAACTCACTTGCATCAAGCACCACGTAGGCCCGCCACGTCGCAAACACGGGATCATCTTTCTCGCGGAGTTCGTTCAGGTAGTCCCGCCAACGCGTCAACACAAACAAGTTGTAGTCGCGCTCGCTCGACAGGCGCTCGATCTCCGTATTGTTGAACTTCGCTGACTGATCCGCCGCCGGCAGATAGCGGGCCAGCCATTCGGCCGAGCGAAACTCAGTAACCAACTCCGCGTGACGCCGCGTGAAGAAAGCGTCGATCGCATCCAGCCGCCGCTTCATCCCTTGCTGATACCGTCGTGTCAGCGGATCATCCGCGTCCTCTTCCACCACCAACGGATACTCCGTCGGCTCCGGCGAGTCCTTGATCACGCCATAGAGCGCGTAGTATTCGCGCGTCAATATAGGATCGAACTTGTGATCGTGGCAGCGAGCGCAGGTCACCGTCAGGCCGAGAAAGCCGCGTGTGATCGCATCGATCCGGTCGTCGATCATGTCGTGCTCGCCCTTGGGAACACTTCGTCCAAGCGTCACAAATCCGAGTGCCGCCAGGTCACGTTTGTCGCCTCCGGGAAGCAAGTCCGCCGCAATTTGCTTGCTCGCGAACTCGTCGTACGGCATGTCCTCGTTCAAGACACGAATCAACCAATCGCGGTAGGTGTAGGCAAACGCAAACCGCCGCGAGCCGTCGTAAGTGTCCGAATACCGCGACACATCCATCCAATGGCGCGCCCAACGCTCCCCGTAGTGCGGCAATTCGAGCAACCGATCGACGACCTTCTCATAAGCGTCTATTGAATCGTCCGCAACGAAGGCCTCGACCTCGCCCCAGGCCGGAGGCAGCCCTGTCAGGTCGTAGCTGAGCCTCCGGATGAGCGTCCGCTTGTCAGTTTCCTGCGAGGGCGCCAAACCCTGTTCCTCCAGCTTGGCGAGGATGAACCGATCCATTGGCTCGCGCACCCAACCCTGCTTGTGAACAGCCGGGAGCGCAGGCATCTTCGGAGCCTGAAACGACCAATGCTCGCGCGCCCCGGCCGGCAGCAGGTCCGTCTTGGGCCCCGCGTCCGTCCGTGGGTCGGGCGCGCCCATCCGCACCCATTCAGCAAAGTTGCTTACGACTTCCGGCTCGAGCGCCGCTCCCGGTGGCATCTTCAATTCGCCGTCATACCGCAACGCCTGAATCAGAAGACTTCGATCGGGATCGCCCGGCTTGATCGACGGTCCTGAGTTTCCACCCGTCAGCACGCCTTGCTTTGAATCAAGCAGCAGTCCGCCTTGAACCTGTGGCGCATCTGCTGCGTGGCAGATGTAGCAGCGGGTCGCGAGTACCGGACGGATGTTCTTCTCGAAGAACTCCTCGCCGCCCTCCGTCCCCTGGGCTGCCGACAGCCCAGCAAACAACAAAGCAGTTCCAATAACGCGTAGCGAGAACATCAGAGTGATCGACCGCATAATATCAACTGCCGGTTTCAAGTCACCCGCTAACCGAGGCTCAACGCAATCGGCTCCGCCGTTGCCTCGTCCGTCAGGATCTCCGCATCGGAGTGCCCCTGCACAAGCGTCGCCGGATAGTCCGTCGTCACGTTCCCCGCCACGGAGATTCGGAAGATCGCCCGGTGCCGTTCACCCGCCGCCAGGTAGAGCCGAATCTTGTGCGAACGCAAGATATCCTTCATCCCCAGCGTCACCGCCATTGGCGGAATCGCCGACGAATCCCCCCCGGAACAATGGATGCTCTGCACCACGATCGAATCATCGCCCAGTGGCATCACCCGGGTCAGCGAATTTCGTAGCTCGTCCACTGTCACCCCGTGCCAGCGCGAGATGGGCGGCTCGTTGAACGCCACATGACCGTGGTAACCGATTCCGCCGAAACATGCATCGATCCCACCAACCTTTTCGATGTTCTCTGAGATCTCGTCCGGCCGAAACGGATGCGGGAAGTGATACTGCTCCCTCGGTATCCGCAGCTCAGCGTCGATCTTCCCAAACAACTCGCGCAGCATGTAGCCCACAAAGCTCAACGGATGTTCTTCGGGAATCAAACGGCCCTGCCAGTCCAGAAACTCATCCATCTGGAATACATGCACGTTGCGCCAACTGATCTTCTCGCGGTTCGTAATCTCCACAAGCAACGGATAGTGTTTCGTGGGCCCCACGGGCAGAATCAGCCGTGTCGGTTCTCCGCGCTCGTTGTGGTCACGAATCTCATCCGCGACCGATCGCGCGAAGTCCGCGAGCAAAGCGCCAGTGTCCGGTAATAGCCGAAACGGCGTTCGCGCTCTCGTCCGCAATTCTTCCACGGAAACCCGCATCAATTCGTGCTGCTCGCTCATAGCCAGGAACGACTATCCTAGCGAACCGCCCGCGGCGAGTCGGCGAGCCACCTCCGGTTTCGGCTAAGCTGTCTCCTACCTTCATGCCCGAACCGCCCCAGCCCAACATCGAAGGCCAGCCGTCCCCGAAGCGCTGGGGCATTCTCGCCCTACTGTTCCTATCGATCATGATCAACCTGCTCGACCGGCAGGTGCTGTCGGTGATGGCGCCCATCATTCGAGATGAATTCGGGCTCTCCAATACCGACTACTCTCAGATCCTCTTCGCCTTCTTGCTCGGGCTCACCATCTGCCAATACCCAGCCGGCTGGATGATCGACCGCAAAGGCGCGCGCTTCGGCCTGCCGATCATCATGTTCGTCTGGTCGATCGCCAACGGGTTCCACGCCATTGCGCAGAAACTCTGGCATCTGCTCATCTTCCGCTTCTTCTTGGGCGCCGGCGAATGTGGCAACTACTCGGGAGGGATCAAGGTCATCTCGCAGTGGTTCCCCAGCAAAGAGCGCGCCCTGGCCGGCGGTATTTTCAATAGCGGAACCGTCGCCGGAGCCTTCCTTGCCCCCATGCTCATCGTTCCGCTCGGCGTGCACTTCGGTTGGCGGATGACCTTCATTATTCCCACCGTCCTGGGCCTGCTCTGGATCATCCCTTGGCTTATCTATTACCGTGACCGCCAGTCGCCGCCCGCCGCGGGTATTACGCCCAAGCACACTTCTTTTCTGCCTTTGCTGCGGATCCGACATGTCTGGGGCGCCATCCTCATCCGTGCGCTCGGCGGCCCCGTTGTTCACTTCTATTGGTATTGGCTGCCCGAATACCTGCGCCGCGAGCGCGGCTTCAGCATGGAGGAAATTGGCTGGACCGCCGGGATTCCCTTTCTCTTCGCGGGACTCGGCAATCTGGCGGGCGGCTGGTTCTCCGGCCACCTGATCGCCAGAGGTTGGTCGACTGACCGCGCCCGCAAGGCGGCTTTCATCACCAGCGTCGTTTTGTGTGCCTGCAGTATGTTGGTGCCCCTGGCACCCACGGGCGCCACCGCTGTGGCAATGATTTGCCTGGCCACCTTCGGCATCGCGATCAGCGTTCCCACCCACATCGCGACTCTTGGGGACCTGTTCGACGCGCGCGTCCTGGCCCGCATGGCCGGCCTGACCGGCCTCGGCGAAGGCATCATGAACATGACCCTGATGCTGGCCACCGGCTACGTGGTTGATCGCTTTTCCTATCTACCGGTCTTCCTGGCGGCCGGATTCATGCCCGCCTTGGGGCTCGTCGCGCTCTTCACGCTGATTAGGAAGATTGAGCGAATCGAAGTCTGAAGCCCACCACCAAGTCGCATCACAAACTGCTGTCCAGGCTCACCATGTCTTGCTCTATCCGGTCGTACGCGGCGGCGATGTAGGTCGGTGGGAAACTCTTCGGTAGAATTGACGTTCGTCCGTGCGATTCGGCTAGCAGGCCAGCTTGGAAGGAGAGCCCGTCTAGCTTCCCGCGGAGAGCTCCGCGACGATTTCCCGTGCCGTCTCGCGAGCTCGCGGCAGTTCCCCGGGTCCGTAGCTGATGGCGCCCACCCGCGAGTGGCCACCGCCGCCGTAGCGTTCGCAGATCGTCGCCAAGTTGTGGCTTGGCTCCTCCTCCGCCCAAGGGTTTGAGCCAACAGAGACCTTCGTGCGGAAACCTGCGTCCGATACCGCAATCGTGTAGATGCTTTCAGGAAACAGGTGGTAGGGGATGAACTTGTTGTAGCCGCCGTGATCGGTATCCGACAGGTCGAAAAAGATCGTGTTGCCTGTCTGCTTCCCACGCGCCCGGATCAGCTCGATCGATTCCATATGCCGCTGGAACAATCCTTCGAAGCATTTCTTCACCCAAGGTAGCGCCGCGATCTCGTCCAACGAGTGCGTCGTCAGAAGCGGGATGATGTCTTTACTGCGATTCGGGTTCGCCGCCTCGAGCACCAGCGTCAGCTTCATCGCCGCCGCCTTCATCTCAACGGCTTCCTTGGCGTTCGCGTACTGGGCGCCGTCGATGATGTCCGCCCAACGGATCAGCTCTTCGAGCCCCGTCGAGTCGAATGAGAATTTCTGTTCGCCGATCATCGCGATGAACTTCGTGCACGACTTATACGATGCGTCATAGAACTTCTGTCCGCCCGTATAGCGTTCGTAGTGCTCGCCGTCCTCCGGCGACAGGAACGCGCTCTGATGGTGATCGAACCACCAAGTCAGGTTTTCGGAAGGCGAGTACTTGAAATCGACAATGACGTTTTCGTCGCCGTCGAAGAGATCTTCATCAAAGAGCTGGTCGGCCCGATGAAACAACCCGGTCAGTACGAATTCCGCGGCGGGGTCGTAGCGTTGGCGGAAGAATTCCGCGAACACAGCTGCTGAACAGGCGCCGTCGAAACAACGGTCGTGATAGAAAAGGCGAACGCGCATTGGGGAAAACCTCATAGAATCTCTCATTTGACGCCAAAGATCAACACCACCTTGTAATGCTGCTGTCTCAGCCCTCCTGCGAGCGCCCGTGTGGACCGTCAAACACTGCGCCACATGGACCGCTCGTTCGCTGCTGATATCGATGCGTTTGCCTGCCCCCCAGCCCGGTGACATAATGAGTGCTGGCTGGAGCCAACGCTCCCCCACCGAGGTGTTTGAATGCGCGCTGCATGGGTAGCAAAACGAACGGACGACCCGATCCGCACCCAGATGCACTATGCCCGCAAGGGCCTGGTCACCGAAGAGATGGAGTACGTCGCTCGGCGCGAAAACATCACGCCCGACCTGGTCCGCGACGAAGTCGCCCGAGGCCGGATGATCATACCGGCCAACGTTCAGCACGTCAACCTCGAGCCGATGTGCATCGGTGTTGCCTCGAAGTGCAAGATCAACTCGAACATCGGCAACTCAGCCGTCACATCGGAAATCGATCAGGAACTCGAGAAGCTCGACTACTCGGTCAAATACGGCGCCGACACCGTCATGGATTTGTCGACCGGCGGTGACATCCCCCTCATTCGCCGCGCCATCATCGACCACTCACCGGTTCCCATCGGCACGGTGCCGATCTACGAAGCGCTTAACCGTGTCAACGGCAAGATCGAAGATCTTTCCTGGCCCGTCATGCGCGATGTCATCACCGAGCAGGCCGAGCAGGGTGTGGATTACATGACGATCCACGCCGGCGTTTTGATTCAGTACGTCCCGCTCGCCGTCAAGCGCATCACCGGCATTGTCAGCCGCGGTGGCGCACTCCTCGCCGAGTGGATGGTTCGCCACCATCAGCAGAACTTGCTGTATGAGAACTTCGACGAGATCTGCAAGATCTTTCAGAAATACGACGTCAGCTTCTCGCTCGGTGACGGCCTGCGGCCTGGTTCCATCGCCGACGCCAGCGATGACGCCCAGTTCGCGGAACTCGAAACCCTCGGCGAGCTAACGAAGAAGGCTTGGGAATACGACGTCCAGGTGATGATCGAAGGCCCCGGTCACATTCCGTTGGACCAAATCAAACTCCAGGTCGACAAAGAGAACGAGATCTGCCACGAAGCGCCCTTCTACACGCTGGGGCCGCTCGTCACCGATATCGCGCCCGGTTACGACCACATCACGTCAGCCATCGGCGCCGCCATGATCGGCTGGCATGGCGCCTCAATGCTTTGCTACGTAACGCCCAAGGAGCATCTAGGGCTGCCGAACAAGGACGACGTCAAGCAGGGCCTGATCGCCTACAAGATCGCCGCTCATGCGGCCGACATCGCCCGCCACCGTCCCGGCGCGCGTGACCGCGACGACGCCCTGTCGAAGGCCCGGTACGAGTTCGACTGGGAGCGGCAATTCGATCTTTCCCTCGACCCGGAAACCGCACGCGCCATGCACGACGAGACGCTGCCGGAAGAGGGCTACAAGTCCGCAAAGTTCTGTTCGATGTGCGGTCCCAATTTCTGCTCGATGAACATCTCCTCACGTGTCGCCGAATTCACCATGGAAGACGCCGACCAGGTGCTCAAGAAGCAAGAGCTCGTCTCCATCGCCGGCGACTAACCCTGACCCAGATCCACAGCCGGTCCGCGTATAACTCAGAGCTGTGATCCACCTTGCGATAATGGTAATCTTGATGCAAATGTTCAAAATATTTTTGGCGGTCCTTGTTGTACTAGGGTTCACCTCCCAGGCAGCACAAGCCGCGCGCATTTCCCTGCGCGCCGATTCACAATCGCAGGTCGTCCAAAACAAGCGCGCCGACAGCGAAAAGCTATCGCGCTTTGAAAGCTCCACGATGGTCGAGCGGTTCGTCCGGCTCCAATTGCTTGAGGACGTTCCCGCGAAAACGCGCAACTACTACGTCCACGCCATCCCGGCCGACTACCAGTATCTGCGTCCCTGGAGCAAACTGTTCCTGGACCGCTTGAGCAGCCAATTCCGCTCCCGCTTCGGCAAACCTTTGCGGATTACCGGGCTCACGCGCAGCGCCCAGTACCAGAAATCTCTCCGCAGGCGCAACGGAAACGCGGCCTCTCCCACCGGCCCCAAACGGTCCGTTCATCTGACCGGCGCATGCCTCGATATTTCGAAGAAAGGCATGACCGGTAGCCAGATCAATTGGATGCGGCGCGTGCTCTTATCGATCAAGCAAAAGGGATATCTCTACCCGGTAGAGGAGTTCAAACAACCGAACTTCCACATCATGGTCTACCGGAATTACCCCGAATATGTCGCTCATCTAAAAGCCCGCAAGAGTGACTAAATCGCTTTCCTCGCTCCTTCGCTGTACACCTTCCCGCGCCTCGGCACGTAGTATCATAGAGACGGCTGGCTTGTTTGCGGCCGTTCCTCAATCCCGCGCGGCGGAAAAAGGTCCTTAATGAACGCTCGAACAAAGTTTACGGTCGTATTTGTGTCCACGCTGCTGACGGTGATGCTCGTCCTCGGCGCCTTGATGGGCAAGAGCAAAGAAGGGGAAGGCGCCTACAAGCCGCTGCGAGTCTATACAGAGGTTCTCGCGCGTATCAAAGGCGACTACGTCGAAGAACCCAACATGGACAAGGTCACGCGGGGGGCGCTGCAGGGCCTCGTCGAACACCTCGATCCGCTGTCGAGTTATCTCACCGCCGAGCAGTATCAGGAGTTCGAGAAGAGCCTCGGCAACGAAGACCATGGCACCGGACTTTCCACCGGCCTCGTCGTTTTCAAACAACGGCTTTCCTACACCCAGATTCTCTATGTCGTGCCCGGTTCGCCGGCCGACAAAGCCGGTATCCGCAAAGGGGACCTAATCGAGGCGATGGACGGCGTTAGCACGCGTTCGATGGCTCCCGCCTACATGCAGAGTGTGCTGAGTGGAAAGCCCGGCACCCGCGTCCGCCTACTGGTTCGCCCCGCGCGTCAGCCCGACGAGCCGGAAGAGCACACGATCACACGCGCCAACGTTGAGTTGCCCGCGGTGGCAAGCAAGAAGCTCGACGACGGCGTCGGTTACATCGACTTGGACGTGCTCGACTCGAAGCATGTCGACCAGGTCGCGGCCGCCATCAAGTCGCTTGAGGCGGAAGGGGTCAACAAGCTGGTCCTCGATCTGAGAGGTAACGCTCTCGGAGACACCGAGCAGGGCCTGCTCTTGGCGGATCACTTCATCCGTGAAGGCAAGCTTGCCTCGCTCAAAGGACAGAGGTATCCCGAGGAAATATTCACGGCCGAAGCGGATACTACATTGACCGATTCCCCAGTTGTCGTCATCACCGACCGTGCCACCGCCGGTGGAGCCGAAATCGTGGCGGCGGCGATTCTCGATTTAGGGCGTGGCAAGGTCGCCGGTGAGCGAACCTACGGCTTGGCAGCTTTCCAGAAGACCATTACGCTTGAAGACGGCTCGGCGCTGATCCTTTCCGTCGCCAAATACTACCGATCAACGGGCAGCGCTTTTCAGGATGGCGGCGTCGAACCGTCTGATCCCGTGATGGCATCCGATCTGCGTCGCTATAGGCTCTCTGAAATGGAGATGACCGAGATCGAGACCGATACAACGCCTGAAGCACTCGAAGGCGATCCCGAGAAGGACCCTTACCTGAAGAAGGCCATCGAGATTCTCAAGGACGCTGATTCAGGGTCTGTCAAGAAAGCCGCGTAGTCAGAGCGACTACAGCTCTACCACAGCCTTAACCACACCGTCCGAATAGTTGGCCACGGTTTCGAATGCCTTTGCACCATCCTTCAGTGGGATACGGTGCGTCACAAACTGGCTCGTGTCGATCTGTCCCCGAGCCAGCATGTCGAGCGCTTCGTGATCGTTCGCGTTCGAGCGCTTCTGCACATGGATACTGACTTCCTGGTGCATTGCCTTCCAGAGGTCAACTCCCACCAACTGCCGCGACGGAATCCCGATAATCACCAACCGCCCGCCGAACCGCAGGCAGCCTAACGCGGTGTTAATCGAATCCGGTTTGCCCGCGGCATCGAACGCGACGTGAACGCCCAAGCCGTGGGTCAGGTCCATCACCGCGTCCCGCACCGACTCGCGATCGATGTTGACCGCCGCGTCCGCCCCGGCTTCCCGCGCCACCGCGAGGCGATGCTCGACCCGGTCGGCGACGATTATCCGTGACGCGCCGGCGATTTTGGCGATCGCGACACCCAGTACGCCGATCGGCCCCGCGCCCATCACTAGCACGGTCTCACTGATCTGAAGTCGCGCTAGTTCGACGCTGTGAATCAGGACCGCCAACGGCTCAATCACCGTCGCATCGCTGAAGCTCATCCCCTCCGGTAGAGGGATTACGTTGTGGGCAGGCACAACCGCGTACTCGCGCAGCAACCCCGGGCCTTGTACTCCGCCCAGGAAGAGTGAGTTCAGGCAGAGGTTCTGCTGACCGCCGCGGCAGGCCTCGCAGTGGCCGCACGTCAGCGCGGGCTCGACAGCCACGGGCGCGCCCGCGGCAAGGTGCTCTACGCCCGGCCCGACCTGCTCGATCGAGCCCGCCGGTTCGTGCCCGAGGACCGAAGGAAAGACCGCGTCCGTTCCGGCGCAGCCGTCCTCCAGGTAGTAGTGCATGTCGCTGCCGCACACACCGCAAGCCCGAATGCGGACGAGAACTTCGCCCGGCCCCGGATCGGGTGGGTCCGGCATTGAGCCGATTTCAAGCGTACGGGGGGCGACAAGTTCAAGAGCTTGCATAGAAAGTTAGAAGAAGGTCCTCAGGGGATATCGTTCGATTGTAGCGGCTCACCTGAAGCTGCTCGCCGGGTTTCGCTACTCCAGCCTACGGTCTAGTTCAGTGACTCGGTGTTATAGAGTGAGAGTCGCTTCCCCCTCCTGGCATGTCGCGCGACTTCTCCCTCGACGACAAATACTCAGTCGAATCCGGCCGCGTCTACATGACCGGGATACAGGCCCTCGTCCGTCTTCCGATCGAGCAGATGCGCCGCGACCGCCGCGCGGGCCTGAAGACCGCCGCCTGGATCTCCGGCTACGAAGGCTCCCCGCTCGGCGGGTACGACCTTTCCCTCGCGCGCGCCGGCAAACATCTCACCGAGCACAATATCCATTTCCTTCCCGGCGTCAACGAAGATCTCGCCGCCACCTCCGTCATGGGAAGCCAACTCTATCAGGCCCTTCCCGACCCGCAGGTCGACGGCGTGGTGGGCATCTGGTACGGCAAGGGCCCCGGCGTCGACCGCACCGGTGACGTCTTCCGCCACGCCAACCTCGCCGGGACGGGCAAGAACTGCGGCGCGCTGGCTCTCGCCGGTGATGACCACGTTTCGAAAAGCTCGACGATCCCGCACCAGAGCGAGATCTCGTTCTACAACTACGCCCTGCCGACGCTGACGCCCGGCAATACGCAGGAGGTGCTCGACTTCGGGCTTTGGGGTATCGCGCTCTCCCGCTATACCGGCGCCTGGACCGGCATCAAAGTATCCACGGACATTTGCGACGGAGGCGGTACCGTCGAGCTATCACCCGAACGAGTCCCGACCGTCGAGCCCGAGTTCGAGATTGACGGCGAGTGCTACGAGAAGGTGATGAATCCGCTGTTGATCATCCCCATCTCGCTCCGCCTTGAGCGCGAGTTGCACTACCGGCGGATAGCCGCCGCGAAGGAATTTGCACGCACAAACGGGTTCAACCAGGTCAGGGTCCGGCACGACGGCGACCACCTCGGCATCGTCACCACCGGTAAGAGCTACTACGACTTGATGTCGGCCTTCCGCAACGTCGGCATGGGGGCGGACGAACTTGCCGGGGCCGGCATCCGGATTCTCAAGCTCGGCATGGTCTTTCCGCTCGAGCCCACGATCATCGAAGAGTTCGTCGATGGGCTCGACCGCGTCCTTGTCATCGAAGAGAAGCGCAGTTTCGTGGAGTTGCAACTGCGCGAGTTGCTTTATCACCGCAATCCCCATCCCGCCATTTGGGGCAAGCTCGATCCCGAGGGTGACGAGTTGCTCCCTAGCAACGGCGAACTCGATGCCGAGATCATCACGAAAGCTTTGGCGCGGTGGCTGGGCCGCAACCAGGGCATTGAGGGCCGATTGGCCGAGCTCGCCGAGATCGAGGCACGCTTTACTCAGGGCAAATCCGCTCCGCCGCGCATCCCGAGCTACTGTTCCGGCTGCCCCCACAACCGCTCGACGTTACTGCTGGAAGGTCAGGTCGCCGGCGGCGGCATCGGCTGTCACGGCATGGCCGCGGCGCTAGGGGAGGCCAACCGCGGCATCGAGTACATTGCGCAGATGGGTGGCGAAGGCGCTGCCTGGATCGGCGCTTCGAATTTTAGCGGCAAGAATCACATTTTTCAGAATCTTGGCGACGGCACCTATTTCCACTCTGGACGCATGGCCGTCAACGCCGCCGTAGCGGCCAACGTCAACATCACCTACAAGATTCTCTATAACGGCACGGTCGCCATGACCGGCGGACAGGAAGCCGCCGGCGGCCTACCGATTCCCGCCATGACCTGCGAGCTGGAAGCCGACGGCGTCAAGCGCATTGCCCTACTCACCGACGACCTCAGCCGCTACGAAAACCGCACCGGCTTGGCTGAGAACACCGAAGTCCGTCCGCGCGAGGACTTGGAAGAAGTCCTGCGGGACCTTGAGCAAACGCCCGGCGTTACGGTCATGCTCTACGACCAGATGTGCGCCGCCGAAAAACGCCGCCGCCGCAATCGCGGCCGCATGGCGCAGCCGGTTCGGCGACTCATCATCAACGAGCGTGTCTGTGAAGGCTGCGGAGACTGCGTTGCGCAATCGAACTGCGTATCGCTCCATCCGGTCGAAACGGACTTCGGCCCGAAGACGCGCATTCACCAATCGTCCTGCAACGCCGACTACACTTGCGCGCTGGGCGACTGTCCGTCATTCGTTAGCGTGATGGTCAAAGAAGGCACGGAACTCAAGAAACGCCCGCTGCCCGACCTGCCTGAAGTGGTGCTAGAAGAGCCCGCCGAGAAGGCTGTATCGGCCCGGCCCTATCACGTCCTGATGCCGGGCATTGGTGGCACTGGCGTTGTCACGATCAACGCTCTGCTCGCGACGGCCGCCCTGCTCGATGGCAAACACACCACGACGCTCGATCAGACAGGGTTGGCTCAGAAGGGCGGGGCCGTCGTCTCGCACCTCGCGATCGGCGACGACCCCATCGAGGAATCGAACCGTGTGAGCTACGGCGCGGCAGACCTGCTGCTCGGCTTTGACGCCATGGGCGCGGCGGCGGCGGCCAACCTCTCCCGCACGAGTCCCGACCGGACCGTAGCGGTCGTTAACTCCCACGAGAACCCGACGAACGAATCGATCCGCAAAGGCCTGACCGTTCTATCGACCGATGGGTTCTTCGCTCGCGCCGTCCGCGAGAACACGCGTGGCGAATATAGTATTTTCCTGGACGCTTCCCGGCTTGCCGAATCATTATTCGGCGGTCACCTCCAAACAAATATGTTTCTTCTCGGTGTTGCCTATCAGGCCGGGTTACTCCCTCTGCGGGCGTCTTCGTTGGAAGAGTCGGTCCGTCTCAACGGCGTTCAGGTCGACCGCAACGTTGCCGCGTTTCGTTGGGGCCGGCAGTACATCGTGGACCAGGCGAAGGTCGAAAGTCTCGTCTCACCGCGGAAGTTTGCCGAGGCTCCCCGGACGCTTGAAGACCGCATCCAGCTTTTCGCCGACGAGCTCGTCTCGTTCCAGAACGCCGCCTATGCCGACCGTTACCGCCGGCTCGTCGAAGACGTCCTCGCCGCCGAGCAACGTGTCACGCCCGGCAGCGAGATGCTGACTGAATCCGTCGCGCGCTACTTCCACAAGTTGATGGCCTACAAAGACGAATACGAGGTCGCCAGGCTCCTCACGCTTCCGGGTCTCGACGAGCAGGTCGCGGCGACTTTCGAGGCCCCCGTCAAGCAGGTCTATCACCTTCATCCACCCGTCCTCCGCGCGATGGGTATGAAGCAGAAACTCTCACTCGGGCCGTGGATTCGTCCCGTCCTCAAAGGGTTGGCCGCCATAAAATTTCTGCGCGGCACCCCGCTGGACGTTTTCGGCTACGCCCATCTGCGCCGCGAGGAACGGTCGCTCGTCGGCTGGTACGAAGACATGATTCGTAGCCTCTTGCCGGCGCTGACATCCGCGAATCTCGAAGCGGCCGTTGAGGTCGCTAAGCTTCCCGACGGCATTCGCGGTTACGAGCACATCAAGCTCAACTCCATCAAAGCCACTCGCGAGGCCGCCTCCAAATTGCTCGCGCGGCTCTCGCGACCGGCCGCGGCATAGCTCGAGCGGGAGCAGCCTCCCGTTACCCCCTCATCACGAGAAACAAATTAAGCAGTGCTTGACACTCGGCCATCGGACCCCCTAGAATTCTATTTCTGGCTACCTTATGAATTATTTAGGTAAACCTAATATTTGGCGATCAGCGCGATTTTGGCTCATCGGCAGCTATGTGTTGGTTTCGGTGCTTGCAGCGCAGCCCTCCGCAACGCCTGAACAGGGTCCCGTCCAAGCCCGTTTTGAGATGCTGGAAGAGCGGCTTCGGCAGCTCGAATCTGAGATTGCTGAACTCAAGGGTGAGGCGAAAGACAGTCCCCAGGCACTTGAGCCCACCCCGCCAACGGTCGCGGTTACTGCTCCACCTCCCGCGCCGCAACCGGTGGTCGAGCGAGCTCTGCCCATGGCCGAGGTGATCCCAACCCCTGCCACGCGATCGTCCGGTGAGTATTCGACTGAGACCCGCATGCCCTTCTCGGGCTACATGGATTACCACGTCAACAAGGCCGAAGGCGAACCAGCCGTCGGCGACTTTCACCGGTTCGTGCTCCTGTTCGGACACAGCTTCAGCGACCGGATTCAGTTCTGGTCCGAACTCGAACTGGAGCATGCCTTTGTCGGAGGCGGTGAGGCCAGCGGCGAGTTGGAACTGGAGCAGGCCTATCTCGACTTCCTCATTAAGCCCTGGCTCAACATCCGCTCAGGCATCATGCTCGCCCCGGTTGGTCTGATCAACGAGCGGCACGAGCCGCCCACATTCAACGGCGTCGAGCGACCGTTTGTCGACACGGTCATTATCCCTACGACTTGGTTCGAACCCGGCGCCGGCATCTTTGGCGACCTGGGTAGCAGCTTCGTTTATAAGGCCTACGCGATGGCGCCGCTGAATGCGTCGCTTTTCAACGCCGAAGAGGGTATTCGCGAAGGCCGCCAGAAAGCGTTCAAGTCAATCGTCCAGAACCCCGCCATCACCGGACGTCTGGAATACCACGGACTACCCGGTCTCTCGCTCGGCGGCAGCTTCTGGACCGGCAAGAGTGGTTTCGCTACGCCCGGCATCAACCCCCGCGTCAACGTATTCGAGTTTGACGGTCGCTACAGCGTTTCGCGACTCGACTTTCGTGGTGAGTGGGCGAACGTCAACCTTGACCAAACCGAGCGGCTCAACTCGCTGCTTCAACGCACTTCCGGCGTGAACCCCAATATTGCCGAGCGAATGCGCGGGTTCTACTTCGAAGGTGCATATCACCTACTGCCGTTGCGGCAGCGCTATGACCTCGTCGCCTTCTCCCGCTACGAGAACTTCGACACACAACATAAGATGGGCCGAGGCTACCTGCCCCTCAAGGAATTCGACCGCGATGCGCTCGTCACCGGGCTAACGTTCTTCCCCGAGCCGGATGTGGCGGTCAAGTTCGATTACACCGTGCTGCGCAATCAAAGTCGGCTGATCAAGGCCCGCAACGGCGTGAATCTCGGGATCGGCTGGTGGTTCTAATGCTGTTCAACCCACGAATGCTCCACCATGCTCAGAGAGCGATTCCGCTGATGGTCTTGATTGTGCTGAGCCTGCTCGTGATACCGTCAGCCGAAGTCGCCGCCGAGGCCAAGCGCGAAGAGGCGGACCGCGTCATCAGCATCGTGGCGGAGCGCTTCAGCTTTGTGCCTTCCGTGATTCGCCTGGAACAAGGTGAGGTCGTCGAGCTGAGAATACGCAGCCTCGATACAAATCACGGTTTCCGCATCCGCGACGCCGGTGTCAATGTGATCGTGCCGAAGCGCGGACGCGGCGATGCCCGTATTCTCTTTCGCGCGCAAAAGAAGGGCGTCTTCCCGTTCGATTGCTCGAAGGCCTGCGGCGCGGGACACACGATCATGCGCGGGCGGATTGTCGTCAAATGAAGGGCCAACTCTCAACGCCGGCCCTACTGACGGCATCGCTACTGCTCGCGGCGGCCGGCACACCCGTTCCAGCCCAAACGCTCGCTGATACCCAACGTAAGCTTTCGCCACGGACCCGGATTTTTCAGCCATCCGCCAAGAGCCGCAAAGGTGCCTCGGAAGGGCGTCCGTCGCAGGCCGGCAACCCGCTCCCGGGCATCTCGGTCGAAGAGTTTGAACTCTTCCGTATTGGTCTTGACGACTTTGTCGAAGTCGAGGACGCCGGCGAAGGCCTCGGCCCCGCATTCAACGGACTCGGCTGTGCGCAGTGCCATGCCACGCCCGCGATCGGTGGCATCAGCCCCGTCGCGGAAGTACGGGCCGGCCACGTCGACGAGAACGGCAACTTTACCGTTCTAGGCGGCGAGACGCTCTTCCATCTCTTCTCGCTACCCAACCAGGAATGCCAACCGGTGATTCCTCCCGAAGCCAACGTCATCGCGCGTCGTATACCGATCCCCCTTTTCGGCGCCGGGCTGGTCGAAGCCATCGCCGATGACACGATCCGCGCCCGCGAAGACCCGGACGACCAAGATGGCGACGGCATCAGCGGGCGCGCGGCCATCGTAGTCGACATTGGCACCGGCCAACAGCGCGTCGGCCGTTTCGGCTGGAAATCGCAGCACGCCACTCTACTGACCTTCGGGGCGGACGCCTACCGCAACGAAATGGGTATTACGAACGACCTTTTCCTCAACGAAGTCGGCGCGGGTATCGACCCGGAGACACTCAGGCTCTGCGACCCCACCTCCGACCCTGAGGACCGCCGCGAGCCCCTTACCGGCCTGAGAGGCATTGACGCTTTCGAGGCATTCATGAAGTTTCTTGCGCCCCTCGATCGCGGATCTATCGACGAAACCGTCATTCGAGGTGAAACCCTCTTCACTACCGTCGGCTGCGCAAGCTGTCACACACCTCTGATGATGACCGCCCAGAGCCCCAACCAGGTCTTCGATCGCCGTGAAGTCCATCTCTTCTCCGATCTTCTGCTTCACGATGTTGCTACGGGAGACGGCATCCCGCAAGCGTCCGCTCTCGCGAACGAAATCCGGACACCCGCCTTGTGGGGGTTACTCCACCGCCGCCCGCTTCTCCACGACGGCAGCGCGGCCACACCCGAGGAGGCTTTGCTGCGCCACGGCAGTGAGGCTCAACAATCGGCGGACAACTACCGCGACCTCCCCGCCGAAGACAAGTCCGCCGTTCTCGCGTTCCTCAATTCGCTCTAAGACGGCGGGGCGACACTCGTAGCCACCGACCGGCACTCGAAGAATTCCATTTCTCATAGATCTTGTTGCTAGAATGGTGGCGACTTCCTTAGGAGGGGCATATGCGCTTTGATCGACGCGAATTCCTAGCCGCCGGTGTTGCGGCCGCCGCTGTAGCTTGCGGCCAGAAAGCTGACGAGAACCAAGCCGCCGCATCCAGCGCAGCAAGTTCAGCCGGCAAGCTCGGCATTCCGGGCCCGTATCCAGGGCGCGTGGTTGCCGTCAACCACCCGGGAAGCATCATCTCTGACCAGTATCAGGCCGAGCCTGTTCGCCAAATGATGGAGCGCGGCATGCTTGAGTTGACCCATGCCGAGAATTGGGCCGATGCTTGGCGCGAGTTCTTCGAGCCCGGCGACGTCGTCGGCATCAAGCTCAACCCGGTCGGACAGCCCGCCGTTATTTCCGCGCCCGAAGTGTTGCACCCGATCATTGACGGGCTGGAACAGGCCGGCGTCAAGCGCAAGGATATCGTGGTCTACGACCGCTACGAAGACCAGTTCATCAATGCTGGGTTCGACAAGTGGCTGCCGGAAGGTATTCGCTGGACATCGGCCTCGAAGAAATACCTCGATGTTCAGATGGACATGGAGGGATACGACCGCGACACCTACATGGAGATGCCGCTGGTCAACCCCGACTACAAAGAGGACTATAGTCTCAACGATCCGCATATCCGCCGGTCCTACGTTTCCAACTTCTTCAGCAAAGAGATCAACAAGATGGTCAATCTTTGCCTGCTGAAGCACCACCAATCGGCCGGGGTCACTCTGGCATTGAAGAACCTTTCGCACGGTCTTGTCAACAACGTCAATCGCAGCCACGCCTCGACAACGGCGAACGCCTGTGGATTGTTCATTCCCGCCGTGGTCGACCTGCCGATCGTGCGGCAGAAGAACGTCCTCAACATCCTTGACGGCGTTAAAGCCGCCTACCACGGTGGCCCGGGCGGGACAGTTAAGAAGTACGCCTGGGAACACAAGACGATGTACTTCGCCACGGACCCGGTCGCTCTCGACAAGACCGGCTGGAAGGTGATCGACCAGAAGCGCGCGGAAGTCGGTGTTGCTCCGATTGCCTTGCTCAAACCTGACGAGGACAGCCGCTGGCTGAATTGTCACGTCGAGCACATCGAGCTTGCCGGCAACTTCGGTCTCGGTGTTTTTGACGACGAGAAGATTCGCGTCAAACGCATCGATCTGGCGTAACTGCTTGCTGGTCCGTTAGGCACGCGGGTGTGTGGAAATGCACCTGTGACCAAGCGACCTGTAAATCTTTTTGAAACCGTTTGGGTCGCCTGCTACTCTGACTAGTAAGAGTGTGGTCTGTGGGCGTTACGTCCGTAACAAGCCTGATATTCATCTTTCTGTTGCTGTTCCCCAGGGCGGGCTCCGCTCAAGAAACGGGATCAGCGATTGTCGGCCAAGCCACTGTCGCTGGGCCGAGTTCTGAGCGCTTTGGCGCGGTGGGCGCACAGATGCGCCTGCAATCCATTGCAGAGGTTGAGCCGTCGTCCGAATCTCCGGAAGGCGAGGCCCCGGTCGCCGAACCGAGTGCCGAAACCAATGAGCTCGGGATCTTTCGTTTCACTGCCATGCCCGACGGCTGCTACGTCATCGTCGGCACGGCCCCGGGTATGACGGGCCAAAGTGATATCTTCTGTCTGCCCGGCGACGAGCAACCCTTCCGTATCGATATCGAAATGCAGGTCGAGGCCGTCGTGGAATTCGTCGAGGTCACGGCCTCCGCCATCACCATCGACCCCACTGAGACCTCCTCGTCCGGGTCCGTGGGCGTTTCCACCATCGACAACGCACCCAAGGCAAACAAGCGCTACGAGGACGTCATGCCGCTTATCCCCGGCGTGCTCCGAGGCAAGGAAGGCGAGATCAACATGAACGGCGTTCGCGCGACGCAGAGTGGCGTGCAGCTCAACAATGTTGATATGACGGACCCGGTCGCGCGGACCTCGCAGCTCAATCTGCCGCTCAGCGTCATCTCGAACGTGCAGGTTCTATCGACCCCTTACGACTCGCAGTACGGCGGCTTTGCCGGTGCCGTGTCGACGGTTGAGACCAAGCCGGCGGACTTGGAAGAGTTCAGGGCTGGTCTGCAAAACTTCGGTCCCCGCATCCGCCGTAGAGACGGCACCATCATGGGGATCGAGTCGTTCACGCCTCGATTCACCGCCAACATACCGATCAAGAAAGGCCGCTTCGGCCTGCTTCATTCCACCGAGTACCAGTTTGTGCGCGCCGATCAAGAGGACGCCAAACTACCCCTGCTGGAACGGGATGTCGAGCGCGAAGCGCTGACGATCTACACCCAGTTCGACGCGCAAGTAACGAAGAAGAACCTCGCCTCCATCAGCGTTTTGTTCTTCCCGGAGAAGCTCAACTTCTTCGGTCTCAACGCATTCACGGTTCAGCCCTCGACCCCTGACCTGCGGCGGCGTGGAAAGCTCGTGCATCTGCGTGACACGCATGTGTTCGAATCCGGTGCGTTGCTACTGACGAATGCTTCCTACCAAGACCTCGGTCACGATGTACTGCCGCGCAGCTACGAACCGGCTTCCATCGAACTCGAGACGACGAGTGGGGCATTCTTCAACCGCCAAGCCCGCAACACGGTCCGCGGTACTCTATCGGAACAGTATCAATTTGCCCCACGGGGGGCGCACCAGATCAAGACGGGCATTCAACTAGGCCGTGAGACCTATCGAGGTGACCAGACGTTCAATCCGATCACCTGGCTAGGTGTTGATCAACGTCTCGTCTCTCAACTGGACTTCACCGCCCCGGTGACGGTCCGTGCGAACAAGAATGAGATCGCCACATTCGTCCAGGACAAGTGGTCGGTATCCGCAAGGCTGACGTTCGACCTCGGCCTAAGGATCGAGCGCGACTCACTGGCAAGAGACTGGAATCCGTCGTACCGAGCCGGCTTCGCCTACGCCTTCGGAGGCGTGTCTCGCACCGTGCTGCGCGGCGGCAGCGGGCTTTTTATCGACCGTGTGAGTATGCTCGTGCCGACGTTCACGGAACTGCCGGTCCGCACCGAAACACGCTTCAACACGGTTGGTGATGTCACTTCGGTCCTGCGGTTCGATCCCCGCATCGACGGACGCATTCGCAACGCCCGAAGCCTGGGATGGAACCTACAGTTCGACCATGAATTGATCAACAACCTGTTTCTGCGCGCCGGCTATCAGCAACGGCGAACAACCCGCAATTTCCTCATCGAGCCAACCGCATTCTCCGCGGCGAACGAAACGGAAGGGTCCTTGATCCTTGGCAACGAGGGACGAGACTACTATCGCGAGTACCAGTTCACGGCGCGATACCGATTACAAGGAACGGGCCACATTACGGCGTCCTATGTTCGATCATCATCCGTCGGCGATCTCAACGACCTTGGTTCGATCTTCGCGGCGACACCGGCGACTCTCATTCGCCCCAACCAGCGCGGCCCTCTGCAGTTTGACGTGCCGCACCGCTTTCTGACATGGACTGAGATCCGCGGGCCGTTCAACATGATGTTCATCCCCATCTGGGAAGTGAGGAGTGGGTTTCCCTACTCCGAGATGAACGAACTGCGCGACTTCGTTGGCGCACGCAACCGAGCCGGCCGCTTCCCGGTCTACAACTCCTTGGATTTCCAGGTGACGAAACGGCTCGCGATCAAGCTCGGCGGCAAGGAACGTGATGTGCGCATCGGCATCCGGCTCTTCAATATTCTGAATAACTTCAATCCGCAGGATGTACAGGAGAATCTGTCGAGCCCCTTCTACGGAACCTTCTACCGCGGCGTCAAGCGCAAGATTCGTGCCGTGTTCGAGATCGGCCGAACCACCAGCGACCCCCGTTGAGCCGGTGTGGGCTCCTGTTCGGGAACCCAGAGTCGTATCAAGCGCTTGGTTGGAATCCTTTGAGCCGTAGGCTGTTCGTCACGACCGAAACGCTCGACAAGGCCATCACCGCCGAAGCGATGATGGGCGACAGCAGCCAACCCGTCCACGGGTACAACAAGCCGGCCGCCACCGGGATGCCGACGACGTTGTAGGCAAAGGCCCAGAACAGGTTCTGCCGAATCGTCCGCATGGTCTTTCGCGATAGCTCGATCGCGGTGACCACGGTGTGTAGGTCGTCGTGTACGAGGACGGCGTCGGCGCTTTCAATCGCAACGTCCGTGCCGGCTCCGATGGCGATGCCGACATCGGCCTGCGCCAGAGCGGGTGCGTCGTTGATGCCGTCGCCGACCATCGCGACGGCTCTGAATTCTGATTGCAGGCGTTCCACTTCCTGCGACTTGCGATCCGGCAGGACCCCGGCGAGTACAGTTTCAACGCCGATCTCCCGAGCGACAGCCTGTGCGGTCTCCTCGTTGTCACCCGTGATCACGGCGATCCGCAGCCCCATCTCTATGAGCTTGTGAACCGTGCTTTTCGCTTCCGGTTTGAGCTCGTCCGCCAGAGCGATGAGGCCCACGATCTCGCCGTCAGCGGACGCGAAGATCACCGTCTTGCCCTCTCCCTCCAGCCGGCCGCTATCCGACGCCGCGGCGGAGACGTCAACCCCGTTCTCCGCGAGCAGTGACTGCTTGCCGACAAGCCACTCCCGAGATTCGACACGCGCCCGCACACCGACACCCGGAAGTGCGCGAAACTCGTCGGGCTGTCTGACGATCAGTCCTCGGCTTTCCGCCTCGGCGATGATCGCTTCGGCCAGCGGATGCTCTGATCCTCGTTCGACCGAGGCCACCGCGGCTAGCAATTCGTTCTCATCGAGACCACCAAGGGTCACGACATTGGTCACTCGCGGCTTTCCTGTCGTCAGTGTCCCCGTCTTATCGAACACCACCGCTCTGACCTTGTGAAGCGTTTCGAGCGCCTCTGCATTCTTGATTAGGATGCCCCGCTCGGCGCCCCGGCCCATCCCGACCATCACCGCTGTTGGCGTCGCCAAACCCATCGCGCAGGGGCAGGCGATGATCAACACGGCGACCGCGTTCAGCACGGCCAACCGCAAAGCGTCCTCAGGCGGAGCGAGTAGGTACCACGCCGCGAAGGTGACCATCGCGATCCCTATCACGATCGGCGTGAAAAAGCCGGCGATCACGTCGGCCAACCGCGCGATGGGCGCTTTTGAGACTTGCGCCTTCTTGACCAACTCCACAACACGCGCCAGCATCGTCTCGCTGCCTACGTTTCTCGCCCGGAACCGAAAGCTACCCGCCGTGTTGAGGGTTCCGCTCAGGACGGTATCCCCCTCCGCCTTGTCGACGGGAACGCTCTCGCCGGTCAGAGCCGCTTCATTGATAGCGGAGTCGCCGCTGATCACCTCGCCGTCCACGGGGATCTGCTCCCCCGGACGGACAATGATGATGTCCCCGACCCGAACGTCTCCGATCGGGATGTCGACCTCCATTAGGTTCCGCACTACACGAGCTGTTGACGCCTGAAGCTTAAGTAGGCCACGAATTGCCGATGACGTTCCGCGGCGCGCCCTTGCTTCGAGCCAGCGCCCGAGCAGAATCAGCGTGATGATGGCGGCTGCGGTTTCGAAGTACACAGGAACGTCCCCGGGCGTCGCCGCTCGTGGATCGATCCACGTCGGGGCTGCGGTCGCAACCAACGAATAGAGGAACGCCGCCACCGTGCCCACCGCGATCAGCGTGTTCATGTCCGCCGAAAGCCGCTGCAAACCCTTCCATGCCAAAGCAAAGAACTGGCGTCCGGAATAGAGCACGACCGGCAACGTCAGAGCCAACTGCAACCAATGGCTGCCAGGGAACGCCAGCGCGCCGTGGGACATCGCAATGATCAGCAACGGCACGGTAAACACCGCCGCCACAACGAACTTGCGCTTCCAGGCCGTCGCCTCCCGTTCCTGTTCCGCACCAGGTTCTTCCCTCGTTTCGGGCACGGACTCCCGCGCTGCGTATCCCGCGCGCTCAACGGCCTCGCGAATCGCGACCACGCTCGTTTGGGAAACCTCGTAGTCCACCGAGGCCGTGCCGGTAGCCAGATTCACGTCGGCTCGGGAAACTCCCGGGACCGCCTGCACAGCCTGCTCAATCGAACGGACACATCCGGCGCACGTCATGCCGCTGATTTCGAACTCGGCGGTCTTGGTGTCGCGGCGCGCCGGTGCCGCCGTTGTCGCCGTCATGACTTTCCTCCTAGCGAAATCCCACGTCTTGCCCCTCTCGAAGGCGCCCGCACCGACGTAGCGTCCAATCCCTCGATGAGTCCGCAGATCATCCCGCCCTTCTCACCCACTTGCCCCCACGCGTCGAGAGTCTGTTTCAGCTCCCGCCGGTAGCGGCGCAATTCCGTCAACCTATCGTCGAGCTCTTCGAGCCGCTCACGAGCCATCTCCCGAACTTCAACACACGGCCGCCGGCCTTCTTTCGCTTCGGAGATGATCCAAGCAATCTGATCGAGCGTGAACCCGACGGCCTGCGACTTGTTGACGAACGCCAGCCTTTCAAAGACAGAATCGTCGTACAGTCGATACCCGGACGCGGTCCGCCCGGCGGGCTCAATCAACCCGCGGCTCTCGTAGAAGCGGAGAGTCTCCACGGCAACATCGCTCTGCTTGGCGACCTCGCCGATCTTCCAGACCGACCCGCTACTCCTCGGTTCACGGTTTGCACTCATAGACTTAGTATATAGTCTACAGTTGACTATAGAGTTAAGAGGAATACACAAGAGGAGGACACAGAACGCCACATCCTTGCCGGAGTGGCCCCAGCCAGAGCGACTGAGAGCTACCGTCGTGGGAAAACGCGCTTGGTCTTCTTGGGGATGTCCAGCTTGAAGGCCTTGTCGGCGAGCTTCGGGTTGAGCGTGACGTCGGTGTACGTGAAGATGCGGTAGTCCTCGCCGCCAGTCTGGTACGGCTTTTGTTGGACAGCTTGCCAGATCTCCGTCGAGACCCACAGGTCCAACTTGGGGACCTGCTTGCGAGCCTCCTCGGACTTCGGGGTCAACTCCAGCTTGACAGCGTTCCGTCCGGCTGCCTTCTCTTCGCCAAGCAAGCGAAGTTCATAGTTCTTGCGAAGATAGTCGGCGGACGTCCCGAACCCGAGCAGGAACGCCTGTTGGAACGTGTCCCGGTGCTTTGTGATGTCGTATGCCTCGACCCTAGCGATGCGCGGCTTGTAGATCTCCGCCTTGTTGCCGCCGATGGCGACATGGTACACGTACGGCTCTTTGAAATTGATGAGCAGCCGGACCGAGCCATCCTTATCCTTGCGGACAAAGATCTCACCGGACTCCGTCGTCTTCTCATCCAGAAGCGCCATGTACTTCAGCCGTGTGATGGTGGCCTGCATGCTCTCGAAACCGGCGGCGGCACGGTCCATGTTCGCGAGCACACTATCCAGATCGAGGCCGGTGGCGATCACGGGGGTCAACGCCAACAGAGTGAGACAGAGAAGTCGTTGCAGCATATGAAGATCCCAAACGTACACTCACATGTACGCTGCTCAAGCCAAACAGGTTACGGAGAAAGCGCTGGCCGCGGATTGCTATGGACGGGCGTACACCAGGTAGCCGGTCACTTCTCCACCCGCGTCCATGGACGGCCGTGTTTCGACGATCTCTAAATCATGGCCGGTTTGACGCCTCAAAAGATCCTGAACCGCCACCGTGATCTCGTCCCCTGTCTTGTCACCCACTGCGGCGGATTCGACGAGAAACACTTGTGTGCCCAGCTCGTCATTGAGCGTCTGCACCTCACGAACCTTGGGCAACCGGGGCTGATCGCTAAAGAAGCTTCGCGGCGTTAGAAAAATGAACGCGAGAATCGCGACGACAATCAGGTCGTACTGCCACGAGCCACGCCGATAACTCCAAAACAGGACTGGCCGCAACCATCCCCAGAGCTTTCCGAGCATGCCGTTAGTTTATCGTAGAATGAGGTAGGCTCCCGCCATAAGTGAATGTGCGTGAAACGATGACCGCTCTCAAGACCAGACTGCGCCAATTCGTGAAGGTGGCAACGCACCTCCAGCTCATGCCTGTGTTGGAGAGTGGCGACGATCCGCTCATCGGCGGACAAGCCGTGATCGAAGGCGTGATGATGCGCGCCCCGCACAGCTATTGCACGGCGGTCCGGCGGCCCGACGGCGAAGTCGTCACCCAAGAGGCGCCGATCCATCGCCCCTCCGAACGTCGAAAGATCTGGGGCTGGTACGGTCTCCGCGGCTTGGCGACCCTGGGCCAAGCCTTGAAGCTGGGGTTCAGCGCCCTGCAATTCTCGGCGGCGAACGCGATCGAAGAGGAAGAGAAGGACGCAAAGGATGCCTCGGAAGAAGACGACAAGAAGTCCGCCGAGATTCCCGGCTGGATGATGGCGCTGAACATTGCCTTCTCCCTCGGCTTCTTCATCTTTCTCTACAAGTTCGTCCCATTGGTTGCGACCACGCAGATCAAGGAAAGCACCGGCTGGCTGCAAGGGAACTTCGCGTTTAGCATGATCGACGGCGTGATCCGCTTGGCGATCTTCCTCGCGTTCCTCACGCTGGTCTCGCAGATGAAAGATATCCGCCGCGTCTTCCAATACCATGGCGCGGAGCACAAAGTGGTCTTCAACTACGAATCGGGCAAGCCGGTAGAGGTCGCGAATGCGCAGGCCTTCGGCACGTTTCATCCGCGCTGCGGCACAAGCTTCCTGATGGTTGTGATGATCGTCAGCATCGTTGTCTACGCGCTGCTGCCGTTCGAGGGTTTCGCACTCCGGTTCCTTTCGCGAATCGTGATGTTGCCGGTGATCGCCGGGTTGAGCTATGAGGTCATCCGGTTCGCTTCCCGGCGCGGGAATCGCGTGATGGGTTGGTTGGTAGCGCCGGGGCTGTGGTTGCAACGCATCACGACGAAGAACCCTTCCGACGACCAAGTCGAGATCTCGATTCGCGCCCTCAACGGTGCGATGGAGCTCGAGCAGCAGCAGGGCGGCGAGTTGATTGTCGCGTAGGTTCGAGGTCTTCCATGGAGTGGCTCAACAAACTCGAAGAGGTCGAAGCTCGCTATCACGAGCTATCCGAGCAGATGGCCGACCCGTCTGTGATTGCGGACCAGTCCCGCTACCGGCAGCTCGCCAAGCAAACGGCGGACATGACCGCGGTCGTCGAGAAGTTCAATTCTTGGAAGAAGTTGAAAGATGACGCCGAGTCGGCCCGCTCGATGTTAGACGAGCCGGACCCGGAAATGGTCGAACTGGCCCGCCAGGAGCTCGACCAAGCCGAGGCTCAACTTGCCGACCTCGGCGAAGAAATCAAAGTCCTGTTGCTGCCCAAAGATCCCAACGACGACAAGGGCGTGATTCTCGAAGTCCGTGCCGGCACAGGCGGCGACGAAGCCACCCTCTTTGCCGCCGAAGCCTTCCGGATGTACTCCCGCTATGCCGAGTCGCAGCGCTGGAAAGTCGAGATCATCTCCTCGAACGAGACCGGCGTCGGGGGGTTCAAGGAAATCATCGCGATGATCACCGGCACCGGCGTCTACAGCAAGATGAAGCATGAGAGCGGCGTCCATCGTGTGCAGCGTGTGCCGCAAACCGAAACGCAGGGTCGCGTCCACACCTCCGCCATCACCGTCGCCGTCATGCCTCAGGTCGACGACGTGGAGGTAGCGATCGAGGCGAAAGACCTGCGCATCGACACCTACTGTTCCTCCGGGCCGGGCGGGCAATCGGTCAATACCACCTATTCCGCCGTCCGCATCACTCATCTGCCGACGAACTTGGTCGTAACGTGCCAGGACGAAAAGTCACAGATCAAGAACAAGGCGAAGGCGTTGCAGGTGTTGCGGTCGCGTCTCTACGAGATCGAAATCGAAAAGCAGCACGCCGATCAGGCCGAACAACGCCGTGGCATGGTTCGCTCAGGCGACCGTAGTGAGAAGATTCGCACCTATAATTTCCCGCAGAACCGCGTGACCGACCATCGCGTGCCGGGGCTCACCGTGTATAAGCTCGATCAGGTTATGGAGGGTGCTGTGACCGAACTGATCGAACCCGTGACCGCGCACTTCCAGGCCGAGCAGCTTAAGAGCGTCCAGGATGCCGCCTGAGGTCTTCTCCTCGCTGGAATCGATCTCCATCTCGCAGGCCCTTCGGGAAGCGACGCAACTCTTTACGGATCACCGCGTCGGCGTCCCGCGGCTGACGGCCGAAGTGCTGCTCAGTCATTGTCTCGGCGTCGAAAAGCCTCATCTCTACGGGCACCCCGAGCAGCTTCTCATGCCGCAGCAAGCCGAGCGATTCGACGACTGTGTGCAGCAGCGCCTCGCCGGTAAGCCTACGCAATACATCACCGGCACGCAGGAGTTCTATGGCATCTCGTTTCGAGTCGATCAAGATGTCTTGATCCCGCGCCCCGAGACGGAGTTCCTTGTCGAGGAGGCACTCTCGCGAGTCTCCCATGAGGAACGCATTCTCGATGTAGGCACCGGTTCGGGATGTATTGCCGTCTCCATCAAGGCCAACGCGCCGGCAACGCATGTCGTCGCTGCTGATATCTCCGGCCGCGCGCTTCACGCCGCGCGCCGCAACGCAGTCGAACACGGGCTGCACATAGAGTTCGTCCATAGCGATCTGATCGGAGCGTTTCGTCCCGCCAGTTTCGGAATGATCGTCTGCAATCCTCCTTACGTTCCGCTGAAGGACCTTCCCGGCCTCCAGCACGAGCTACGCTACGAGCCGGGAGTCGCGCTTTTCGGCGGCCAGGATGGCTTCGATACCTACCGCCGTCTTGTCGAAACCGTGGCGTTGGCGCTCAAGCCCGAAGGATGGCTCTTGCTGGAGTTAGGCTATAATGGCCGCTCTGCGGTCGAAGCGATATTTTCCGATGCCGCATGGCATCTTCCCATCGTGCGAGCCGACTTGGCGGGCATCGATCGCGTGCTCGCCATCCGCCGCCGTTCATGAAGTGGAGACTCCGCTGTCGCGCTTACGGTCTGCGAAAAAATGGGAACTGTACCAAGCATCTAGGTTCCTCGCTTCCAGCCTCTTCGAGCCGCGCGCAGTGGACTGCCCCGATTTTTTCACCCTCACAGTTTGGTCCCGACATGAAAATCTCTAAAGTTGAAGCTTTCCTCCTCACCTCGCCCCTCGACGAGCCCTTGTTGCTTCCCTTCTATGGCGGCGAGCGAACGATCCTCAAGCGCGACGCCATGTTGATCCGCGTCACGGCGGACAACGGTCTCAAGGGCTACGGCCCGGGCCCCGCGCACGAGCGCGCCGCACGTGAGATTAACGAAACGATCGGTCCGTTCCTCGAAGGTCGCGACCCCAGCCAATGGCAAACGTTTGACTTCCCCGGCGAGCTTGAGCTGCGGAAAACCTATCGCGCCGTCGAAGTGGCCGTGATCGACTTGGCCGCACGCTTCGAAGGCGCACCCGTGTCGGAATTGGTCGGCGGCCGCAAGCGCGACCGCATCAAACTCTATGGCAGCGCGGGCATGTACATGAGTCCCGACGGCTACGCCGCCGAGGCCAAGGCCATCGCTGACCTTGGATTCACGGCCTACAAGATGCGCCCGGCACGTGGCCCGGAAAAGGACCTCGAAACCATTGCCAAAACGCGCGAGGCCGTCGGCCCTGACGTCGGGCTCATGATCGACGCCCACTCCTGGTGGCGCATGGGCGACAAGAGCTACTCCCAGGAAACCGTCGAGCAACTCGCCCACGACTCCCAACCCTACAACCCCTACTGGTTCGAGGAACCGGTCCCCCCGGACAACCACGCCGCGTTGAAGGGCCTTCGCGATTCGGGTTTCGTGCCGGTCGCTTCGGGTGAGCATGAGCACGATGAACCCGGGTTCATGGACCTGATCGACATGGGCTCGGTCGACTTCGTCCAAATGGACGTCTGCTGCCAAGGCGGGTTTGAGATGGGACGCCGCGTATTCGAGGCAACCGCGCGAGAGAAGCTCCGCTTCGCCTTTCACTGCTGGGGCACGCTGCTCGAAGTCATCGCCGCCGCGCATCTCGGGATCTGCTGGGACGCCGATGTCGTCGAATGGCTCGAATATCCTTGCCACGCCAACCGTGGCAAGCCGGGGATGTATCCGTTCCTCCTAGCCGACGATGTCCTCAAAGATCCGCTGCCGATCGAGAACGGCGACCTCGTCGTTCCCAACGAGCCGGGCCTCGGAATCACCGTCGACGAGAGCGTCATCGAGCGCTACCCGTATCAGCCGGGCCCCTGGTCAATCTTCAAAATCGACTCCCCTCCGGAAACCCTGGCCGTCTCTGGCGACCACAGTGTCCTGTGGGTCGACCCAGTCTCGGGAGCGTAAGCCTCACTATCTCGCGGCCCCGCTTCCTACTTGCCCAGCGACCCCAACAGGTCAATGCAACACTTTGACAGGCCAGGGAAAGTTGGAAGTAGAGCTACAGAGTGAACACTTTCCTAGCAAACTGTTCACCCTTCGGTAGGCCAACTTCCAACGGGCCATTTCCGTGATCCATTGAGACCACCTTCCGACATTGTCCGGATCACGAAACGCCCGCTGCCGCCGCTGCCCGAGCATCTTCCGGAAGCTCTCGCGGCGCAAACGCTTTGCCGCGCGTCGAACGACGACGTAAGGTGTTTCCCGCGTTGACCGCGAGTGCCCGCGGCTTCACGATCAGTTCATAGAACTACTCAGCAAGCGCCCGATTATCGTCTACAAGATAGGGTTGAGGACACCAAACTCGGACGCACCATCGCGCTGAAGTTCCGGGACCTTCTGTCGGCCGTCCCTTCTCCTTCCCGATAGAATCACACCACATGAAAAACCAAACCTCCGCTGCCCCGTTTCGCCTTTGTCTCGCCGTGGCCCTTTGCACACTCGCTACTTTGCTGCTCGAGTTGTCGCTCACGCGGATCTTCTCCGTGGTGCTGTTCTACCACTTTGCTTTTGTCGCCATTTCGGTCGCATTGTTCGGTCTGGGAGTAGGCGGTGTAGCGGCCTACTACATGCCTGCGACGAAGGATCAGGAATCGACTTGGTCTCAACTGGGCAGATTTTGTACGAAGAACGCTCTCCTCGTGGTCGTGACGTTGCTGCTCGTAATCAGCCGGCCGCTTTACCTGGTGGTGACTTGGCTGAATGCGCTGCAATTGGCGGTCGTATACATCGTTTGTGCCCTTCCGTTCCTAGTCGCGGGAGTTGTCGTGTCGCTGGCGATCTCAAAAACGGTCAAGGATGTTTCACGGGTCTACTTCTACGATCTAATCGGCGCGGCGGTCGGCTGCCTGTTGCTCGTACCTTTTCTTGACTGGGTGGGCGGCCCCGGCACGGTGATCATGGCGGGTGCTTTCTTTGTTCTCGCAGGTGTTTTGTGGCACAGCCTGGCCCCCGACTAGGGTCGCCGCGTGAAGGTTTCAATCGGCTTGGCCACGGTGCTGGTGCTGCGCGTGATCGTAAACCGTGAGACCCACATGATCGATGTGCACTACACGAAGGACGGGCAAATCCAAGGTGAAGATTACGTTCAGTGGAACTCGTTCTCGCGCATCAGCGTTGGTATTGCAAAAGAGACCGGCAAGCACAGAATTGCGATCAATTCTGACGCGTCCACCGATATCGCCCCTTGCGATCCGGCGACGATGTCCGCGGAAGAGCGGCAAGAGCTTCTTGCGACCGGCCCTGTCCTACCCTACAGCGTTCGCCCCGGCGGCAGGACCTTGGTCATCGGCGCGGGCGGAGGACCTGACGTTTGCCGCGCGCTGATCACGGGCAGCACTGACATTACGGCCGTTGAGATCAATCCCATCATCGTCCGCGATGTAATGATGGACCGCTGCGCGGAAGCTAATAAGGGCCTCTATTTGCGTCCCGAAGTACGTGTCGCCATCGAGGACGGGCGCAGCTACATCCGGCGTGTCGATGAGTCGTTCGACGTGATTCAGATGACTCTAGTCGATAGCTGGGCGTCAACTGACCTGCCCCCTGAAAACGAATCCGAATCTTGAGAGAGAATCGAAGGATTCGGGTGTGTGTAAGGAGGCAGGAAATGACGAGGAAGCGATACACGAGCGAACAGATTATCCACAAGCTGAGG
>Ga0315336_1000823_pt1 | contig 72541 bp, 60 predicted proteins | sample ASW5metaG_FD_204512 | JGI IMG/M metagenome (GOLD analysis project Ga0315336, IMG submission 204512) | Ammonia-oxidizing marine archaeal communities from Monterey Bay, California, United States - ASW #5 | ecosystem: Environmental > Aquatic > Marine > Intertidal zone | place: USA: California... | reverse complement strand
GGCGTACGGCTTCTTCCACGGCAATTTCGCAGAAGGGGTTCATCGACATCTTGACGTTGGCGAGGTCAACGCCGGAATTGTCCGCCTTTACGCGAACCTTGACGTTGTAATCGACCACTCGTTTGACGGTTACCAGTATTTTCATGAATGTCTCCGATTGCAGGCACACAGGGGGTGGTGGCGATCAATGGGTGCGTAGCGATTGAATGTAGCGGTGCAAGGCAAAGCCCAGGGAAAGCACCGTCAGGGCGATGAAGAACCAGTCGATGGGGCCACGAACGAACACATCGAAATTGTTATTGCTGATCAGCAGCGAGCGGCGGAAGTTGTCTTCCAACATCGGCCCCAGGATGAAGCCGATCAGGAATGGCGCCGAGGCGAATCCGGTGCGATTGAAGATGAAGCCGACCAGGCCGAACACCAGCATGACCGCGATATCGAAGGTGCTGTTGTTCACGGCGTAGGCGCCGTAGATGCAGAACATCAATACGATGGGGAACAGGATCTGCTTGGGCACATCGGCAATGAGGGAGAAATACCGGATCGCCAGCTTGCCGGTACCGAACAGCACCACGGAGCTGAGCATGATGCCGCAGAACAGGGCGTAGATCAGGTTCATGTTTTCCTGGAACAGGATCGGTCCTGGAGTCAGTCCATGGATCATGAAGGCGCCGAGGATGATCGCAGTGATCACGTCGCCGGGGATGCCCAGCGACAGCAGCGGAATCATGGTCGCACCGGCGACCGCGTTGTTGCCCGCCTCGGCCGCGGCCACACCTTCGATTTCGCCCTTGCCGAAATTGTCCCGGTTGGGCGAGTTGCGGCGTGCTTCCGAATAGGAGATGAACGAGGCGGCAGTCGCGCCGGTACCCGGAATCGCACCGATGATCACACCGATGAAGCTGCCGCGAATGATGCTGCGCATGCTGCCCTTGAGTTCCTGCCAGTTCACGTCGGCACCGGACACGGCGGTCTGGATGTGCTCACGAGCGCGCGACAGATAGAACTCGAGGATTTCGGGAATGGCGAACAGACCAATCAACAGCGGGATGAAGTTGATGCGATCCATCAGGTTGTAATTGTCGAAGGTCAGGCGCTCGGTGCCGTAGACCGGGTCCATGCCCACCAGCGCGAGGATCACGCCCAACGCCGCAGCAATCAGCCCTTTCATCACCGAGTCGCCGGAAACGGAGATGATGATGGTCAGCGAGAAGCAGATCAGCCAGAAGTATTCCGGCGGCCCGAAGCTCAGCGCCAGCTTGGCCAGGTAGCCGGCCAGGAAGATCAGCGACAGGTTGGAGATGAAGTCGGCGATGCAGGACGCGTACAGCGCCATGGACAGTGCCTTCTTGGCCTCACCCTTCTGCGCCATCGGGTAACCGTCCAGCAGGGTGCTGGCCGATGCCGGGGAACCGGGGGTGCGGATCAGGATGGCGGTGATCGAACCGCCATACATGCCGCCCTTGTAGATCCCGACCAGCAGCAGAATCGCGGTGACCGGCTCCATGCCGAAGGTGAACGGCAGGGCCAGGGCTACCGCCATGGTTGCGGTCAGCCCGGGAATGGCGCCGATCACGACGCCGATGACCACGCCGAGCGCGATCATCAGGATGTTTTCCACGCTCAGGAAAAGGCTGAGCACCTCGAGGATCTGGTCCATTTCATAGTCTCATCAGGCGGGACTCAATATCCCCAGAGAGAGCCGTAAGGCAGGGGAACATTCAGGCCATAGTCGAAGGCCAGGCAGATGCCGACCGGCATCGCGACACCCAGCAGATAGATGCCGATGCGCCTGACGCCCATGGCGATGAACAGCAACATGGTGGCCAGCACACCGCATACCGCCGCGCCGATCGGCTCGAAACCGAAGTAGTAAACGGCGAAGGCCAGTATCGGCAGCAGCCACTGGCGGACCGGCAGATCACGCAGGCGAGTGTTGCTTTCAACCTGGGCGCGCTCCGGGCCGAACAGCATGCCCAGCACCAGGCCGATGCCGAGCAACAGGATCAGCCAACCCATGATCTGAGGAAGGATGGACGGCGACAGCAGAGGAGACTGCAGCCGGCGAGGCTCCACGATGTACTCCGGAACCAGATAAAACAGAAACGCAAGGGATGTCGCGATCAGAATCAGGCTGACAGCCGCATCGGCGCTGGCAAGCCTGGACGCTCTCTGGCGAATAGTCGTGTTTTTCATAATCTACCCAGTCAGACAGGGGCGTCGCCTGCGGCGACGCCCTGCGAAGCTGCAGTGGTTTATTCGCCGAGGCCGGCGGCTTCAACCAGATCAGCCCACTGCTTGATATCCCGCTCGACCATGGCCTTGAACGCGTCACCCGACTCCTTGCCGGCGACAGCGCCCAGCTGAGGCAGGAAGTCCTTGAACGCCTGGCTTTGCATGACGCTGCCCACCGCGGCCTGGAGCTTGCCGTAGGCCTCGTCGGACATCGATTCGCTACTGATGAGACCGAACCAGGCTGAGGTCGCGAAGTCAGACAGCCCCTGCTCGGCGCCAACGGACTGCACGGTCGGCGCGTCCGGCAGGAAGGGAGACGGCTCACTGGTGGTCACAGCCAGTACTCGCAGTTGCCCGGACTTGATCATCGGGTACACGGTCGGCAGGTTCTCGAACGAGAAGTCCACGTCGCCGGCCAGTAGCGCCGGAAGTGCCTCGCCGCTCCCACGGAACGGAACGTGGGTCATGTTCTGCGCGCCGATCTTGGCCTTGAACAGTTCACCCGACATATGGATGGAGCTGCCGATGCCGGGCGAGCTGAAGGAGAGCTGCTCGGTTTTCGCCGCCTGCACAAACTCCTGGAAGGTCTGGAACTTGCTCTTGGCCGGTACGACCAGGACGTTGGGGATGTCGATGACATTCTGAATGAAGCGGAAGTCCTTTACCGGATCGTAGGACAGCGGGTACAGGCTCGCGCCAACGGTGTGCCCCGGCGAGGCCATCAGCACGCGGTAATCGGCATCGCGCTTGGAAACCCGGGCCAGCTGCGCGGTGGCAACCGTGGTACCGGCACCCGGACGGTTCTCGACGATTACCGTCACACCCAGTTCCGTGCCCAGCAGGTCGGCCACCCGACGGGACAGGATATCCGTGGAGCCGCCAGCGGCATACGGAACGACCAGCGTGATGTTTTTGGCCGGCCAGTCGGCAGCCTGGGCAGTCGAGGCCATCAGCGGAAGGAATACGGCGGTGCTTGCCGCCACCAGCATTTTCATCAGCTTGTTCATATTGTCTCTCTTATGGTTGGGTATTTGCTGATCCGGTGCATGCCGCGACATGACCGGTTGGACGTCCGGCTCGAGCAGTGAGCCCGCACCGGTTGACGAAATAGGCTATTCGAGTTGCTCGATGACCCCCTTGCTTTTCAGAACCTCCAGCGCATCGGCCGAAAGCCCAAGCCGGGACTTCAGCACCTGCTCCGTGTGTTCACCGAGCATCGGTGCCGGCCGCTGGTACTCGACCGGAGTATCGGAAAGCTTCACCGGGCTGCCGACCATCCTGAAGTCCGGGTTCATGGCGTGCGGGATGTTGACCAGCATGTCGCGGGCCAGCACCTGCGGCTCGGCCAGGGCACGGCCGATGTCGTTGATCACGCCGACCGGCACCTTTGCCGCGTGGATCCGGCTCACCCAATTGTCGGCGGTATCCTTCAGGAAGCGTTCGGCGAGCAACCCGACGATGGCCTCGCGGTTACGCACGCGATCGGCGTTCCTGGTGAAGCGCGGGTCCAGCGGCAGTTCCGGCAGGCCGATGGCATCGCACAGGGCGACGAACTGGGTGTCGTTGCCGCAGGCGATGATGAAATCCATGTCGCTGGCAGTGAACACCTGATACGGCACGATGTTCACGTGGGCATTGCCCTGGCGCCCCGGCGAGCGGCCGGTGCTCAGGTAGTTCTGGCTCTGGTTGCCCAGGGCCGCCACCTGTACGTCCAGCAGCGCCATGTCGCAGTGCTGGCCGCGGCCCGTCTTCTCACGGGCCAGCAGCGCGGCCTGGATGGCGACGGTCGAATACAGGCCGGTCATCACGTCGGCCACGGCCACGCCTACCTTCTGCGGGCCGGCACCCGGCATACCGTCCTTCTCGCCGGTGACGCTCATCAGGCCACCCATGCCCTGGATGATGAAGTCGTAGCCGGGCTCCTCGGCGCGCGGGCCGGTCTGGCCAAAGCCAGTAATCGAGCAGTACACCAGGCGCGGATTGACCTGGGACAGGCTGGCGTAATCCAGACCGTACTTGGCCAGCGAGCCTGCCTTGTAGTTCTCGATCAGCACGTCGGAGGTAGCAGCCAGTGCGCGCACCAGCTCCTGGCCTTCCGGCGTGGCGATGTTGACGGCCACCGACAGCTTGTTGCGGTTGGCGGACTGGTAATAGGACGCCTCGATGCTGTTCTCGCCGTCCGGGGTTTTCATGTAGGGCGGGCCCCAGCCACGGGTATCGTCGCCCACGCGCGGGCGCTCGACCTTGATCACTTCGGCGCCCAGGTCGGCCAGAACCTGACCGCACCAGGGACCCGCCAATACACGACTCAGGTCCAGCACCCGAATCCCACTCAATGCACCCATGTCTCTTACCTTTCTAACGCGGCCGGCGCAGAACTCCGCCGGCCTGGTTCACAGGGCCAAAGGCCTTTTGCTCAGACGCGCTCGATGACCATGGCCAGGCCCTGGCCGACACCGATGCACAGGCTGATGACCGCATAGCGCTTGCCGCTGCGCTGCAGCTCACGCGCGGTGGACAGTGCCAGCCGCGCGCCAGAAGCCCCCAGCGGGTGGCCCACGGCGATGGCGCCACCGTTGGGATTGACGCGCGGGTCGTCGAACGCCACGTCCAGGCCCTTCAGGCAACCCAGCACCTGGGAAGCGAAGGCTTCGTTGATTTCGATGATGTCCATGTCGGCCAGGCTCAGGCCGGCGCGGGCCAGCGCCTTGTTGATGGCTTGGACCGGGCCGACACCCATGATGCGTGGCTCGACGCCGGCGACCGCCGCCGACAGGATGCGCGCCATGGGCTTGAGGCCATGCTTCTCGCCCGCGGCCTGGCTGCCGATCAGCAGCGCGGCGGCACCGTCGTTCACGCCCGAGGCGTTACCGGCAGTGACCACGCCGTTCTCGAACAGCGGGCGCAGTTTGGCCAGTGCGGCCATGTCGGATTGCGGACGCGGGTGCTCGTCCTCGGCGATCACGTTCGGCGGGGTCTTGCGCCCGGTCGGCACGCTCACCGGCAGGATTTCCTCGGCGAAGAAACCGGCCTGGCGGGCGGCCTCGAACCTGGCTTGCGACGCGGCGGCGAAGGTGTCGGCCGCTTCACGGCTGATGCCGAACTCGCGGGCCACGTTGTCGCCGGTCTGCGGCATGCTGTCGTTGCCGAACTGCTCGATGAGCTTCGGGTTCGGGAAGCGCGCGCCGATGGTGCTGTCATACATCGTGAAGTCGCGGCTGTAGGCCTTCTCCGCCTTGGCCATGACGAACGGGGCACGGGACATGCTTTCCACGCCGCCGGCCACGAACAGCTCGCCCTCGTCGCAGGTGACGGCGCGGGCGGCATCGACGATCGCGGCCAGGCCGCTGGCGCAGAGGCGGTTGACGGTCTGGCCGGGCACGCTGACCGGCAGGCCGGAGAGCAGCACGGCGTGACGGGCGATGTTGCGGCTGTCCTCGCCAGCCTGGTTGGTATTGCCGAGAATCACGTCGTCGACGGCGGCGCCGTCGATTCCGCTGCGGGCGATCAGCTCGCGAATCACGTCGGCAATCAGGTCATCCGGGCGCACCGGCGCCAGACCACCGCCGTGGCGTCCGAAGGGTGTACGCAGACCTGCGTAGATGTAGGCGTTCAACATGACGATACCTGTATAGAAAGCGGTTAAACGGCGGACGGCTCATCCAGGCGCAACGACAGCCCCAGCTGGGCACGACGACGCAGCCAGGGGCTCGGGCGGTAACGCGGGTCGTTGGTCACGCTCACCATGCGCTCGAGTATGGTCAGCAGGCGACGTGGATCGAGGCTGTCGCCCCAGGCCAGCGGACCCTGCGGGTAACCCAGGCCCAGGCGCACGGCCTGGTCGATGTCCTCGGGGCTGGCGATCCGCTGCTGAGCGATGTCGCAGGCCAGGTTGACCACCATGGCCAGCACGCGCTGGGCCACGAAGCCGACACTGTCGCGGATCACGCTGACGCCCACACCGTCGCGGGCGAACAGGGCATGGGCGGCAGCGCGCATGTCCGGACGGGTGGCCGGGGTCATCATCAGCGTGCGATGGCGAGACAGGTCGGTCAGCAGGTCGATGCACAGGGTGCGCGCTGCATCCACGCCGAAGCGCCCGGCGGCGGTGGTGGCGTCATAGCCGTAGGGGGCGATCAGGCACAGCGCCTGATCGGAGGGACGCTCACCCGTCTCCACCTGCGCACCCAACTGGTCGAGCAGCTCGACCAGCTTCTGCCGGTCGTTCGCGTTTTCGGTGGCGACCCACACCGGCGGCAACTGCTCGACGCTCGGCACCGGTTGCGGTTGCGGCGCATCGACCATCTGGCCGTTCTGATAGCGGTAGAAGCCCTGCCCCACCTTGCGGCCCACGCGACCGGCCACCAGCATCTGGCGGGTCAGCGGCGACGGCGTGTAGCGCGGGTCGTGGTAGAACTGGTTGAAGATGGATTCCATCACCGGATGGGAAACGTCCAGCGCGGTGAGGTCGAACAGCTCCAGCGGGCCCATGCGGAAACCGGCGCCCTCACGCAGGATGCGGTCCACCTCGCCTTGCTGGGCGACACCCTCGCCGAGGATCTTCAGGGCTTCGGTGCCGTAGGCACGGCCGGCGTGGTTGACGATGAAACCGGGAGTGTCCTTGGCGCGCACACCGGTGTGCCCCATGCGCCGGGCCAGCTCCAGCAGGGCATCGCTGACGGCCGGATCGGTGGCGATGCCGTCGATGACTTCCACCACCTTCATCAACGGAACGGGGTTGAAGAAGTGAAAGCCGGCGACCCGCTGCGGATGCCGGCAGGCGGTGGCGATGGCGCTCACCGACAGCGACGAGGTGTTGGTCGCCAGGATGCACTCGGCGTCGACGATGCCTTCCAGCTGGGTCAGCAGGCCACGCTTGGCATCCAGATTCTCGACGATGGCTTCCACCACCATGTCGCATCCCGAGAGCTCTTCGATGGTGGCGACCGGCTTGAGCAGCGCCAGGGCGGCGTCGGCGGCGTCCTGGGCGATCTTGCCCTTGGCAACCAGCTTGCCGAGGGTTGCGCCGAGGTTGTCGCGAGCGTCGCCGGCCGCGCCTTCGCGGGCATCGTACAGACGCACCTGCACGCCAGCCTGTGCCGCGATCTGGGCGATACCGGCGCCCATTACGCCGGTGCCGACCAGCCCCATGATGTTGATCGAGCGAGCCATGCCTATTCTCCGCGGTAGGTGGGTTTGCGCTTCTCGAAGAAGGCGGCGGCGCCTTCCTTCTGATCGGCGGAATCGAACAGCAACTGGAACGCCTTGCGCTCCAGGGTCAGTGCGCTGTCCAGCGGCAGATCGGCGCCGGCCAGCATCACCTCCTTGATCTGTTGCACCGCCAGCGGCGGCAGCGCGGCGATTTCGCCGGCCAGGGCCAGGGCGCGCCCGAGGGTCTGGTCGTCCGGCACCACTTCGCTGACCATGCCAATGGTCAATGCCTCGGGCGCCTTGACCATGCAGCCGGTCAAGGCGATGCGCATGGCCTGGAACTTGCCGACCGCGCGAATCAGGCGCTGGGTACCACCGGCGCCCGGCATCAGGCCGAGCTTGACTTCCGGCTGGGCGAAGCGGGCCGACTCGCCGGCCACGATGATGTCGCAGTGCATCGCCAGTTCGCAGCCGCCGCCCAGGGCGAAGCCGTTGACGGCGGCGATGACCGGCTTCGGGCAGCGGGCAATCGGCTCCCATAGCAGTTCGGTGTGACGGCCATACATCTCGATCGGCGAGGCGCTGGCGAATTCCCTGATGTCCGCCCCCGCCACGAAGAACTGCTCACCCCCGGTAAGCACGACGGCGCGAATGTCGTCGCGCCGGGCGAGCGCGCGGAAGTGCTCGGCCAGCTGATGGCGAACGGCCGCATTGAGCGCGTTCTTGGCGTCGGGGCGGTTGATACGCACGAGGGCGACACCGTCGGCCGGGTACTCCAGCAGCACGACTGGATCGATTGGTTGACTCATTTCGGCTCCGGTTTGATCATGCAGCAATGTCTGCTATGCGAAATGCCATTCCACACTTTGACCGAATAATAGGTTCCAACTTCGTTTTTTGTAAATGTCACTTCTTGTCGATACGTCGTTATCCTCAGCAAAGGCCCATTACACGGGCTTTTGAGAGACAAAAAACTTTCTGTATGTCGTAGTTGCTGAATGTCCGCTATGCGGAATACAATTTCGAAAACTTGATTTTATGAAAATGGAGGCTCTACCATGCAACGCAAGATCAAGGATCGGTCCCCGGACAAGGACGCAGCTTCGGAGATCGAACGGGTACTGATCGATCCGATGTCGACCCTCGATGAGGAGGAAAAGGACCGCCAGTTCGTCACCGCTCTAGCCCGGGGCCTGGAGTTGCTGCGCTGCTTCAGCCCGCGTGAAAGCGTGCTGAGCAATCAGGAGCTGGCCCGCAAGGCCAACCTGCCGCGGCCGACCGTTAGCCGGCTGACTTACACGCTGACGCGCCTGGGCTATCTGAAGCAGTTGCCCCAGGGCAAATACCAGCTGGACGTCGGTGTGATGTCGTTCGGCTACGGGATGCTCTCCAACCTGTCGATTCGGGCTGTGGCGCATCCGCTGATGGAACAGTTGGCCAACCACGCCAATGCGGCGGTGGCGATGGCGACTCGGGACCGGCTACAGATGGTTTACCTGGACGTCGTGCACGGTCAGGGCAACCTCACGATGCGGCGCCAGGTGGGTACCCATCTGCCCCTGCATCTGAGCTCGGCGGGACGTGCATGCCTGGCCGGCCTGCCGGAAAGCGAATGCGATTTTCTGCTGGACCACATCCGGACCCGGCATGCGGAGGACTGGCCAAAGATCCGCAAGAGCCTGGAAAAGGCCTTCCGGGACTACGCCGACTATGGCTATTGCCTGTCGATCGGCGAATGGCACCGGGATGTGAATGCGGTTGCCGTGCCCATGGTGCATGCGCAACACGGGCTGCTGGTTTTCAACTGCGGCGGCCCGAGTTTCCAGCTCTCGCGCGAAAAGCTGGAAGAGGACATCGGACCGCGACTGGTCCACATGGTTAGCAACATCGAGGCCAGCACCCGCTGATGGAGATGCGGGTCGTGCCTCGACGACATGACGCGTCCGACCATCGGACCCCCGAGGAGCACACATGATCCGCGATCCGGAAACGCTGCAAATTCTGCTGGATTCCATCCGCCAGTTCGTCAACGAAGCGCTGATTCCGCGCGAAAACGAGGTCGCCGAAACCGACTCGATGCCGGCGGACATCGTCGAGCAGATGAAGGAAATGGGCCTGTTCGGCCTGACCATTCCGGAGGAATTCGGCGGTCTGGGCGTGACCATGGAAGAGGAAGTGAACATCGCTTTCGAACTGGGTCGCACGTCCCCGGCGTTCCGCTCCTATATCGGCACCAACAACGGCATTGGCTCCATCGGCATCCTGCTCGACGGCACCGAGGAGCAGAAGGCCAGGTACCTGCCCAAACTGGCTGCCGGCGAGTTCCTCAGCTCTTTCTGCCTGACCGAGCCGGACTCCGGCTCCGATGCCGCCTCCCTGAAGACCACTGCCGTGCGCGACGGTGAGTTCTACGTCATCAACGGCACCAAGCGTTTCATCACCAACGCACCGCAAGCCGGCATCTTCACCGTGATGGCTCGAACCAGCCGTGAAATCAAGGGCGCCGGTGGCATCAGCTCGTTCATCGTCGAGGCCGACACGCCTGGTGTCACCGTCGGCAAGCGCGACCACAAGATGGGCCAGAAAGGTGCCCACACCGCCGACGTGATTTTCGAGAACGTCCGCGTGCCGGCCGGGAACCTGATCGGCGGCAAGGAAGGCGTCGGCTTCAAGACCGCCATGAAGGTGCTCGACAAAGGCCGCCTGCATATCGCCGCGCTCTCCGTCGGCGCCGCCGAACGCATGCTCGCCGACTCGCTGCAGTACGCCATCGAACGCAAGCAGTTCGGCCAGCCCATCGCCGAGTTCCAGCTGATCCAGGGCATGCTGGCCGACAGCAAGGCCGAGATCTATGCCGCCCGCTGCATGGTGCTGGACGCCGCGCGCAAGCGCGACGAAGGCCTGAACGTGAGCACCGAAGCCTCCTGCGCCAAGATGTTTGCCACCGAGATGTGCGGTCGCGTGGCCGACCGAGGCGTGCAGATCCACGGCGGCGCCGGCTATGTCAGCGAATATGCCATCGAGCGCTTCTATCGCGACGTGCGGCTGTTCCGCCTGTACGAGGGCACGACCCAGATCCAGCAGGTCATCATCGCCCGCAACATGATCCGCGAAGCACAGCGCTGACAGACGAGCCTGTCTCAGCCTGGGCTGGTGGCCAGCCGCGCCGCAATTAAGCCAACGACGGCTTCGATTTTCGGCAGCGGCTGGCGGACCACGGAACGCCGAACCTCAGCAGGCCCTGAATAGCCATCCCGCAACGGGACAAGACGTCGCCGTTCGCTGGTTCCGCCACATGAAGTCCGCCAGGCACGCAACGTCCTGCCGCGCCTCGCCGCCTTAGGTAGCGGATCGAGCGCCGTGCTGACGGCAATCCGCGGCCAGTCCAGGCTCACCTCTTTGTCACCGCCAAACAACGGCCAGCAGCCTCAAGCCGCCGCGCTGCAGAAGCAGGCCAGGGCCCTCGCCGTTAATAACTATAAGGAATATAAACATCAGGAAAGGTTTCTGGACTCTCTAAGCCGACCTCTCTATCGTGCGCCGCGGAGCCGCTGTTTCGACTCGCCATAGCCGCCACCCTTAAGGACGTCCATGCTTCCAGAATCGCTGCCGCTGTTGTTCGTCTGCGCCTTGCTGATCTGGGTGCTGGTGGCATTCGTGAGGGAAAGCTGGAGCCCCGATATCGTCGTGGCGATTGCCGTGGCGGTGTTGCTGGCGACGCAGTTGCTGACGCCTGGTGAAGTGCTGGGCGTGCTGTCCAATTCCGCCCCGGTCACTATCGCCTGCATGTTCATCATTTCGGCGGCACTGGAGCGCACCGGCTGTATCGATGCACTGGGCAACTGGCTCGGCAATCTGGTCGGCACCAGCCCTACGCGGGTGCTGGCGGGCCTGACCATCACCGCGCTGGTGATCTCCGCCTGCCTGAACAACACGCCGGTGGTGGCGATCCTTACGCCGGTCGCCATTTCCCTGGCGAAGCGTGCCGGGACCACCCCGTCGAAGCTGCTGATTCCCCTGTCCTACGCCACGATTCTCGGCGGCACGCTGACGATGATCGGCACCTCGACCAACATTCTCGTGGATGGCGTGGCCCGCAAGGCCGGTCTCGCCCCCTTCGGCATGTTCGAGATCACCGCGGCCGGGCTGATCCTGGCGGCTGCCGGGATGATCTATCTGCTGACCGTCGGCAAGCATCTGCTGCCGGAGCGCGACACACTGTCCAAGCTGCTCGGGCCGCGCCTGGATCGCACCTTCATGACCGAGCTGCGCGTGCCGCTGAACTCGCCGGTGATCGGCAAGACCATCGCCGAGGCCAACCTGAACGGCGGCAGTGGCCTGCAGGTGCTGCAGGTGAACCGGGACGCCCAGCTGTTCAGCCGCCCCGAGCACGACTTCAGCCTGCATGCCGGCGACCTGCTGATGATCCACGGCCAGGTCAAGGACGTGGTGGAGCTGCGCGAGAGCGGCCACCTGACCTTCAACCGCGGCGATGCCTTCGAAACCATCAGCAGCGAGGACGTGATCCTGGCCGAGGCGATCGTCGGCCGCGGCTCGCGCTACAGTCACCGGCCGATGCGCGATCTGGACCTGTCCGCGCGCTACGGCATCAGCGTGCTGGCCGTGCACCGGCAGGACGAGAATATCCAGGGCAATTTCGACGATTTCCAGTTGCAGTTCGGCGACGTCATGCTGGTCGAGGGCACGCCGGCACAGATCAAGCGTTTCGCCGACAACGGCGAGCTGATCAGCCTCAACGCGGTGCAGGAGCGCGCCTTCCGCCGTGACAAGGCACCGATCGCGATCATCGCGACGCTGGCCGTGATGTTGCTGGCGGCGTTCGGCGTGATGCCGATCGAGGGGCTGGCGATCATCGGCGCTGCCGCGGTGCTGGCGACCCGTTGCCTGGATGTCGAGGATGCCTACAAGGCAGTCGACTGGAAGATCCTCAGCCTGATTTTCGGCATGCTGGCGGTCAGCATCGCCATGGACAAGGTCGGTCTGGTGCAGCTGGTCGTGCAGAACGTGGCTACGCTGACGCCTTGGGCGGGGCCGCTGTTCATGCTCTCGTTCATCTACCTGCTGACCTCGATGCTCACCGAGATACTGTCGAACAACGCGGTGGCCGTGCTGATCACCCCGATCGCCATCGGCCTGGCCCAGCATTTGGGTGTCGATCCGCGGGCGTTCGTGGTCGCGGTGATGTTCGCGGCCAGTGCCAGCTTCGCCACGCCGATCGGCTACCAGACCAACACCTTCGTCTATAACGCCGGCGGCTATCGGTTCACCGATTTCCTCAAGGTCGGCATTCCGCTGAACCTGCTGCTTTGGGTCGTGGCGACACTGGTGATTCCGCTTTTCTGGCCGCTGACGCCGCTTTGACCAGGCTTGCCCTGGATCATTGACCGGCCAGGCGTTCAGTTTCATGCTCTCGGCCCCTCGCCCGACGAACAAGAATCAGGAGCGCGCGCCATGAAACTGGAAACCCTCGCCATCCATGCCGGCTACAGCCCGGACCCGACCACCCGGGCCGTGGCGGTGCCGATCTACCAGACCACGTCCTACGCTTTCGATGACACCCAGCATGGTGCCGACCTGTTCGACCTGAAGGTGCCGGGCAACATCTATACCCGCATCATGAACCCCACCACCGACGTGCTCGAACAGCGCGTCGCCGCACTGGAAGGCGGCGTGGCGGCACTGGCGGTGGCATCCGGCATGGCAGCGATCACCTATGCCATCCAGACCATCGCCGAAGTCGGCGACAACATCGTCTCGGTAGCCAAGCTCTACGGCGGCACCTACAACCTGTTCGCCCATACCCTGCCGCGCCAGGGCATCGAGGTGCGCTTCGCCGCCCACGACGACATCGCCGCACTCGAGGCGCTGATCGACGACCGCACCAAGGCGGTGTTCTGCGAGTCCATCGGCAACCCCGCCGGCAATATCATCGACCTTGCCGCGCTGGCCGAAGCGGCACATCGCCACGGCGTACCGCTGATCGTCGACAACACCGTCGCCACGCCGATACTCTGCCGGCCGTTCGAGCATGGCGCCGACATCGTCGTGCATTCGCTGACCAAGTACATGGGCGGCCACGGCACCAGCATCGGCGGTATCGTGGTCGACTCCGGCAAGTTTCCCTGGGCGCAGCACAAGGAGCGCTTCGCCCTGCTCAACACGCCCGACGTGTCCTACCACGGCGTCACCTATACCGAGGCATTTGGCCCCGCGGCCTTCATCGGCCGCTGCCGGGTGGTGCCGCTGCGCAACATGGGCGCGGCGATTTCGCCGTTCAATTCGTTCCTGATCCTGCAGGGGCTGGAAACCCTGGCGCTGCGCATGGAGCGGCACTGCGAAAACGCGCTCAAGGTCGCCGAATATCTGCAGGCTCATCCGCAGGTGGCCTGGGTGCAATACGCCGGACTGGCGGACCATCCCGAGCACGAACTGGCGCGCCGCTACATGGGCGGCACGCCGGCGGCGATTCTCTGCTTCGGTATCGAAGGCGGCATGGAGGCCGGCGCGCGCTTCATCGATGCACTCAAGCTGGTGGTGCGTCTGGTCAACATCGGTGACGCCAAGTCGCTGGCCTGCCACCCGGCGAGCACCACGCACCGCCAGTTGAACGCCGAGGAGCTCGCCCGCGCCGGCGTGTCCCAGGACCTGATCCGGCTGTCCATCGGTATCGAGCACATCGACGACATCCTCGCCGACCTGGCCCAGGCGCTGAGCGCATCCAGGGGCTGAGAGCGCCCGCGGCTTGATATCCGCCGGCGAGGCTCCACATTATCGGCATACCGCCGTGGAGCCTCGCCATGACCGATTCGTTGATCGTTCCCTGCGCACAGTGCGCCAGCCTCAACCGCATCCCTGCCGCGCGCGTACATGACGCGCCACACTGCGGGCGCTGCAAGTCCGAGGCGCTACCGGACCAACCGTTCGAGCTGCAACAGAGCCAGTTCGCCAACCAGATCAAGGGCGACCTGCCGCTACTGGTGGATGTCTGGGCGAGCTGGTGTGGCCCCTGCCGCAGCTTCGCCCCGACCTTCGCCCAGGCCGCCCGCCAGCTGCAGGGCCGCTGCCGCCTGGCCAAGCTCGACAGCGAAGCCAATGCCCAGCTGTCGACACAGCTCGGAATCCGCTCCATTCCCAGCCTGATCCTGTTCCGTGACGGTCGCGAAGTGGCACGACAGAGCGGTGCCATGCCACTGCCGCAACTGCTCGCCTGGCTGGCACAGCAGGGCGTGCGGTGAGGGGCCGACCGTCTGCTGGAACGTTTGCCGTTGCCGTCGAGTCCACTGAACATCAGTGACCTCCACGGGAGCGCCTCATGTTCGGCAAGTCTTCGCACACCTTCGAAATCAACTACATCTACCAGAACGACCCGCGCGCCGAGACCTATGACGCCGACGTCGACAGCCTGTCCCAGGGCGAGGCGGCGCGGCACCTCATCCAGCTGCACAATGCCGACGCCGAGAACAGCCTGGTGATGCCGAAGGCCGATGCCGACGAGGCGCAGCTGCTGGAGCAGGCCGAAGTCCTGGGCATCACCGACATCCGCGTGACCCGTGTGCACAAGCACGAGAAGGGCGATACACCCGGCCACTACAAGCAGCCCTGAGCGAACGCCTAGCGCTGCGCGGAGGCCTCGCGCGTTACCAGCTCCATGAAGGCCTGCGCCAACGGCGACTGCTCCTGCCGGCGTTTGACCAGCCAGACGGCGGTGGTCGCATCCTTGTCCTGCAGGGTGAGAAAGCGCACGCCGTCGATGCGGATGCGCTGGAACGACGCCGGCAACACCGACACTCCCAGCCCGGCGGCGACAAGGCCGATGATGGTCAGCGCCTCGTTCGCCTCCTGGGCAATGCGCGGATTGAAGCCCGCACGGCGCGCCAGGCTGAGCAACTGGTCGTACAGCCCCGTACCGTAGCTGCGCGGGAAGAACACGAAGGGCTCCTCGGCCAGATCAGCCAGCGTCAGCCCCTCGTCCCCGGCATCCGCCAGCCGGTGTCCCGCATGCATCAGCGCCACCAGCGGCTCACTGAACAGCTCGACGGTCTGCAGGCCCGCCGGCAACGCGAACGGGCGAATCATGCCCACTTGCAGCGTCTCGTCCTGGACGGCATCGACCACCTGCTTGCTGGTCATCTCCTGCAAATCCAGATGCACCGCAGGAAAGGTGCGGCGAAAGGCCAGAATCGCCCGCGGCAGAATCGAGGTGAACGGCGCCGATGAGGTGAACCCCACCTTGAGCTCGCCGATCTCGCCCTGTTCGGCACGCCTGGCCACGTCTACCGACTTGTCGACCTGCGCGAGCGTGCGCCGCGTTTCCTCGAGAAACAGCCGGCCCGCGTCGGTCAACGCCACGCGCCGGTTGGTCCGATCGAACAGCCTTACGCCGAGTTCCTGTTCCAGCGCCTGGATCTGCTGGCTCAACGGCGGCTGTGAAATGCGCAGCTGTTCGGCGGCGCGACCGAAGTGCAGTTCCTCGGCGACCGCCACGAAGTAGCGAAGATGACGCAGCTCCATGAGGGGCTCCTTATGAGTCGCAAAACATATCATTCAGGTCGAATAATATATTGGATAGCTTAAACAAAGCTTCCTATCATTTCTCCCATAAACCCAAACAACAGCAATCGCGCCGGTCGATCGAAAAAGCGATCACAGGCGTAACGGGCCGCTTTTGGCCGGAAAAAGCGAATTGGACAGAGGTCTTCATCGTGAGCAGTACGCACGACGCCAGTGGCGCGTCAGCAAAGATACCCGCGCCTGACGCACCCATCAGCCATACCGAAAAAGGTACGCCGCGCTTCACGCGCACTGCCCTGGCCCTGTTCGCCGGCGGCTTCGCCACCTTCGCCCTGCTCTACTGCGTGCAGCCGATGATGCCCATGCTGTCGCAGGCGTTCGGTATCAACGCAGCACAGAGCAGCCTGATCCTTTCGCTCTCGACCCTGACGCTGGCCGTCGGACTGCTGATCACCGGGCCGATCTCCGATGCCATCGGCCGCAAGCAGGTGCTGGTCGTCTCCCTGCTCGCTGCCGCCGTGTTCACCGTCGGCAGCGCGCTCGCGCCCAGCTGGGAAGGCGTACTGCTGATGCGCGCACTGGTCGGCCTGGCGCTCAGCGGCGTGGCTGCGGTGGCCATGACCTACCTGAGCGAAGAGATCCACCCGCATCACCTGGGCCTGGCGATGGGGCTATACATCGGCGGCAACGCCATCGGCGGCATGAGCGGGCGCTTGCTGAGCGGCGTGCTGGTGGACTACCTGTCGTGGCACAGCGTACTCGGACTGATGGGCGGGCTGGCCCTGCTGGCGGCACTGCTGCTCTGGCGCCTGCTGCCGGAATCGCGACATTTCCAGCCGCGCCCATTGCGCCTGCGCGGCCTGGCGCAGGGCTACACCCTGCACTTTCGCGATGCTGGCCTGCCCTGGCTGTTCCTGCAGGGCTTCCTGCTGATGGGCAGCTTCGTCACGCTGTACAACTACATCGGCTATCGGCTGATTGCCGAGCCGTTCCACCTCAGCCAGACCATGATCGGCCTGCTGGCGGTGCTCTATCTGTCGGGCATCTACAGTTCGGCACAGGTGGGGGCGCTGGCCGATCGCTTCGGCCGGCGCCGGGTGTTCTGGCTGGTGATCGCCCTGATGCTGGCCGGCGTGGCCCTGACCCTGTTCGACCGGCTGCCGCTGGTGCTGCCGGGCATGCTGCTGTTCACCTTCGGCTTCTTCGGCGCCCATTCGGTGGCCAGCAGCTGGATCGGCCGCCGCGCGCAACAGGCGCGCGGCCAGGCGTCGTCGCTCTATCTGTTCAGCTACTACCTGGGCTCGAGCATCGCCGGCACGCTGGGTGGCGTCTTCTGGCACGCTGCCGGCTGGGACGGCGTAGGCCTGTTCATCGCTTCGCTGTTGCTGATCGCCCTCGCCGTGGCCCTGCACCTGGCGCGCCTGCGCCCACTACCGGAGCCGCAGGCGGCACACTGAGCCCGCAATGCAAAACGCCCCGCTGATGCGGGGCGTTTCGTTTCGAGCCGGTGAAAGTCAGCCGTGGTACTGCGCGGACAGTTCGTGCACCGATTCGATGAAGGCGCCGGCATGGGCTGGATCGACTTCCGGCGTGATGCCGTGGCCCAGGTTGAACACGTGGCCATTGCCATGACCGAAGCTCGCCAGAATACGCGCGACCTCGGCGCGGATGGCGTCGGGCTTGGCATAGAGCACGCTCGGGTCCATGTTGCCCTGCAGCGCGACCTTGTCGCCGACGCGGCGGCGTGCCTCGCCGATATCACAGGTCCAGTCCAGCCCCAGCGCCTCGACGCCCGAGTCGGCCATCGATTCCAGCCAGAGGCCGCCGCCCTTGGTGAACAGGATGACCGGCACACGGCGGCCGTCATGCTCGCGAATCAGGCCATCGACGATCTTGCGCATGTAGGCCAGGGAGAACTCCTGATAGGCCGCCGCCGACAGGCTGCCACCCCAGGAATCGAAGATCTGCACCGCCTGGGCACCGGCGAGGATCTGCCCATTGAGGTAGCTGGTGACCGACTGCGCCAGCTTGTCCAGCAGGGCGTGCATCGCCTGCGGGTTCTCGTAGAGCATGGCCTTGGACTTGCGGAAGTCCTTCGACGAGCCGCCCTCGACCATGTAGGTCGCCAGGGTCCACGGACTGCCGGAGAAACCGATCAGCGGCACGCGGCCATTGAGCTCGCGGCGGATGGTGCGCACTGCGTCCATCACATAGCCCAGATCCTTCTCCGGATCGGGGATCGGCAGCGCCTCGATGTCCGCAACGGTGCTCACCACCTTCTTGAAGCGCGGCCCCTCGCCGGTCTCGAAGTACAGACCCAAGCCCATGGCGTCCGGCACGGTGAGGATGTCGGAGAACAGGATCGCGGCATCCAGCGGATAGCGCTCCAGCGGCTGCAGCGTCACCTCGCAGGCGAGTTCGGGGTTCATGCACAGGCTCATGAAGTCACCGGCCTTGGCGCGGCTGGCCCGGTACTCGGGCAGATAGCGGCCAGCCTGGCGCATCATCCACACCGGGGTGACGTCAACAGGCTGCTTGAGCAGGGCACGAAGGAAGCGGTCGTTCTTCAGGGCGGTCATGGCAGGGTTCCAGCGTAAAAGTGCCGTGCATTGTCGCAAAGCGGAAAAAAAAAGGCACGGCGAGCGCCGTGCCTTTTATCCCGGGTCTTGATTCAGGTCAGACAGCGCAAGCTGCAAGCTGCAAGCTGCAAGCTGCAAGCTGCAAGCTGCAAGCTGCAAGCTGCAAGCGAGCGTAGGATGGATGTCGTTTTTTACATCCACCGTGGCTTCGCTCGTCGGATCAGTGTCAGGGGCGGCGCCTAACGCCTGTCAAGCTTTTCTCTTGAAGCCTGTGGCCTGAAGCCTGCCGCTGCTTTTCCCGCTTTTACTTGAAGCTTGTGGCTTGCAGCTTGAAGCTGCCTTCAGACGCCAAGGTAATCCATGATTCCCTCGGCAGCCTGACGACCCTCGAAGATCGCCGTCACTACCAGATCGGAACCGCGGACCATATCGCCGCCGGCGAAGATCTTGGGATTGCTGGTCTGGTGCTTGAACTTGCCCACCTCGGGCGCGACAACGCGGCCCTGGTTGTCGATCTGAATGCCCTGAGCTTCGAACCACGGTGCCGGGCTCGGGCGGAAACCGAAGGCGATGACCACCGCATCGGCCGGCAGCACCTGCTCGGAACCGGGAATCGGCTCGGGGCTGCGGCGGCCGCGGGCATCCGGCGCGCCGAGACGCGTCTCGACCACTTTCACACCTTCGACCTTGCCTTCGCCGACGATGGCGATGGGTTGGCGGTTGAAGAGGAACTTCACGCCCTCTTCCTTGGCGTTCTTCACTTCGCGGCGCGAACCCGGCATGTTCGCCGCATCGCGGCGGTAGGCACAGGTCACGCTCTTGGCGCCCTGGCGGATGGAAGTGCGGTTGCAGTCCATCGCGGTATCACCACCGCCCAGCACCACGACCCTCTTGCCCTTCATGTCGATGAAGTCTTCGGCAGACTTCTCGAAGCCGAGGTTGCGGTTGACGTTGGCGATGAGGAAATCCAGTGCGTCGTACACACCCGGCAGGTCTTCCCCGGGGAAGCCGCCCTTCATGTAGGTGTAGGTGCCCATGCCCATGAACACGGCGTCGTAATCGGCCAGCAGCTGGTCGATGCTGATGTCCTTGCCCACCTCGGTGTTCAGACGGAACTCGATGCCCATGCCGCCGAAGATTTCGCGACGACGGCTGAGCACGGTCTTTTCCAGCTTGAATTCGGGAATGCCGAAGGTCAGCAGGCCACCGATCTCAGGGTTCTTGTCGAACACCACCGGCGTCACGCCGTTGCGCACGAGGATATCGGCGCAACCGAGGCCTGCCGGACCGGCACCGATGATCGCGACCTTCTTGCCGGTCGGCTTGACCTTGGACATGTCCGGCCGCCAACCCATGGCGAAGGCGGTATCGGCGATGTACTTCTCCACCGAGCCGATGGTCACCGCACCGAAACCGTCGTTCAGCGTGCAGGCACCCTCGCAGAGGCGGTCCTGCGGACAGACGCGGCCGCAGACTTCCGGCAGGGTGTTGGTCTGGTGCGCCAGCTCGGCAGCAGCGAGGATGTTGCCCTCGGAGACCAGCTTGAGCCAGTTGGGAATGTAGTTGTGCACCGGGCACTTCCACTCGCAATAGGGGTTGCCGCAACCCAGGCAGCGGTGGGCCTGTTCGCAGGCCTGCTGCGGCTTGAAGGGTTCGTAGATCTCGACGAACTCCTTTTTGCGCTGGCGCAGCAGTTTCTTCTTCGGATCCTTGCGCCCGACCTCGATGAACTGGAAGTCGTTATTCAGACGTTCAGTCATTTCAAAACCTCTCAACAGCGGCCGTAGACGATACATACGGCTGCAAGACAATCAGGGTGAGCAGCGGTCCCGGGTTGACGGGGCCGCTGCCTGAAGCGGCTTATTGTTATTGCGGGTTGGCCCGGGTGCTCGACAGCAGCGAAGCCAGGTTGGCCGCCTTGGGCTTGACCAGCCAGAACCGACGCAGGTAGTCGTCGAGATTATCCAGCAGCTCAGCCCCCCACTCGCTCGCGGTTTCCGCAACGTATTCGCGCAGCACGTCCTGCAGATGGCTGCGATGGGCTTCCATCGCCTCGCCGGTGATGCGCTGCAGGTTGACCAGCTCGTTGTTCACGCGGTCGACGAAGCTGTTGTCCATATCCAGCACATAGGCGAAACCGCCAGTCATGCCCGAACCGAAGTTGTGTCCGGTCTTGCCGAGCACGCAGACGAAGCCGCCGGTCATGTACTCGCAGCAATGGTCGCCAGTACCCTCGACGACGGCGTGGGCACCGGAGTTGCGCACCGCGAAACGCTCGCCCGCGGTACCGGCGGCGAACAGCTTGCCGCCGGTGGCGCCGTACAGGCAGGTATTGCCGATGATCGCCGAGTCCTGCGAGCGATAGCTGGCGCTCTGCGGCGGAGTGACCACCAGCTTGCCGCCGGTCATGCCTTTACCGACGTAATCGTTGGCATCGCCTTCCAGGTACAGATTGAGACCACCGGCGTTCCAGACGCCGAAACTCTGGCCGGCCGTGCCCTTGAAGCGGAAGGTGATCGGCGCGCCGGCCATGCCCTGGTTGCCATGCTGGCGGGCGATCTCGCCGGAGACACGGGCGCCGATGGAACGGTCGCAGTTGCAGACCTCCAGTTCGAACTCGCCGCCGCTCTTGGCATCGATGGCGCCCTTGGCCAGCTTGACCATCTCTTCGGCCAGCAGGCCCTGGTCGAATGGCGGGTTCTTCTCGACCTCGCAGAACTGCGGTTTGTCTGCTGGGATGTTGCTGCCGCCGAGCAGGGGCGACAGATCCAGATTGTTCTGCTTGGCGGTATCGCCCGGCAGCACCTCGAGCAGATCGGTGCGGCCGATCAGCTCACCGAGGCTGCGCACGCCCAGCTTGGCCAGCCACTCGCGGGTTTCCTCGGCGACGAACTGGAAGAAGTTGACCACCATGTCGACGGTGCCGATGAAATGATCCTTGCGCAGCTGCTCGTTCTGCGTGGCAACACCAGTGGCGCAGTTGTTCAGGTGGCAGATGCGCAGGTATTTGCAGCCCAGCGCGATCATCGGCGCAGTACCGAAGCCGAAGCTCTCGGCGCCGAGAATCGCCGCCTTGATCACGTCCAGACCAGTCTTCAGACCACCGTCGGTCTGTACCCGGACCTTGCCGCGCAGGTCGTTGCCGCGCAGGGTCTGGTGGGTTTCCGCGAGGCCGAGTTCCCACGGCGAGCCGGCATAGCGGATCGACGTCAGCGGGGAGGCGCCAGTACCGCCATCGTAGCCGGAGATGGTGATCAGGTCGGCGTAGGCCTTGGCCACCCCAGCGGCGATGGTGCCGACGCCAGGCTCGGCCACCAGCTTGACCGAAACCAGCGCCTGCGGATTGACCTGCTTGAGGTCGAAGATCAGCTGCGCCAGATCCTCGATCGAGTAGATGTCATGGTGCGGCGGTGGCGAGATCAGCGTTACGCCAGGCACGGCATAGCGCAGTCGGGCGATCAGGCCGTTGACCTTGCCGCCTGGTAGTTGGCCGCCTTCGCCAGGCTTGGCGCCCTGGGCGACCTTGATCTGCAGCACTTCGGCGTTGACCAGGTACTCCGGCGTAACCCCGAAGCGACCGGTCGCGACCTGCTTGATCTTCGAGCTGCGCTCTGTGCCGTAGCGGGCCGGATCTTCACCACCCTCACCGGAGTTCGAGCGCGCGCCGATGCGGTTCATCGCCGCGGCGATGGCTTCGTGGGCTTCCGGCGATAGCGCACCGAGCGAGATACCGGCAGAGTCGAAACGCTTGAGGATCGCCTCCAGCGGCTCGACCTCTTCCAACGTCAGCGGCTGCTCGGCCACCTTGACCTTGAGCAGGTCGCGCAGCATGGCCACCGGACGCTGGTCGACCAGCGCGGTGTATTCCTTGAAGCGACTGTAGTCGCCGCTCTGCACCGCCATCTGCAGCGCACTCACCACGTCCGGGTTGTACGCGTGGTACTCGCCACCGTAGACGAATTTCAGCAGGCCACCCTGTTGGATCGGCTTGCGGCTGCTCCAGGCTTCGGCAGCCAGCGCCTTCTGCTCGGCCTCCAGATCCTCGAAACGCGCGCCCTTGATACGGCTGGCCACGCCACGGAAACTGAGCTCCACGACTTCGTCGGACAGGCCGACGGCTTCGAACAGCTGCGCACCGCGGTAGGAGGCGATGGTCGAGATGCCCATCTTGGAGATGATCTTCATCAGCCCCTTGGAGATGCCCTTGCGATAGTGCTTGAACACTTCGTAGAGATCGCCCAGCACCTCGCCGGTGCGGATCAGATCGCCCAGCACCTCGAAGGCAAGGAACGGGTAGACCGCAGTCGCGCCGAAGCCGATCAGCACGGCGAAATGGTGCGGATCACGGGCGGTGGCGGTTTCCACCAGGATGTTGCAGCTGCAGCGCAGGCCGGTTTCCACCAGACGGTGGTGAACCGCACCCACGGCCAGCGAAGCATGCACCGGCAACTTGCCTGGTGCGATATGACGATCGCTGAGGACCAGCAGGACCTTGCCGCCACGTACGGCTTCCTCGGCCTGGTCGGCAATATTGCGAATCGCCGCCTCGAGGCCGATGGTCCCGTCGTAATTCAGGTCGATGACCAGACGTTCGAAGCCCGGACGCTCCAGGTTCATGATCGTGCGCCACTTCGCCGGAGAGATCACCGGAGTGGTCAGAATCGCGCGATTGGCGTGCTCGGCTGTTTCCTCGAAAACATTGCGCTCGGCACCTAGGCAGGTCTCCAGCGACATGACGATAGCTTCGCGCAGCGGATCGATCGGTGGGTTGGTGACCTGCGCGAACTGCTGACGGAAGTAGTCGTAGGGCGAGCGCACGCGACGCGACAGGACCGCCATGGGCGTATCGTCTCCCATCGAACCGACCGCTTCCTGGCCTTGTTCGGCCAACGGACGCAGCACCTGATCACGCTCCTCGAAGGTGACCTGGTACATCTTCATGTACTGCTTGAGCTGGTCGGCATCGTAGAAGGCCGAACCGTGGTCGTTGTCGTCCAGCGTCGACTGAATGCGCAGGGCGTTCTGGCGCAGCCACTTCTTATAGGGCTGCTGTGCCTTCAGGCGGTTGTCGATGTCATCGGTGTGCAGCACCTTGCCGGTGTGGGTGTCCACAGCGAGGATCTGCCCAGGCCCGACGCGGCCCTTGGCCAGAACGTCTTCCGGTTTGTAGTCCCAGACACCGACTTCGGACGCGAGGGTGATATAGCCGTTCTTGGTGGTCACCCAGCGCGCCGGACGCAGGCCGTTGCGGTCGAGCAGGCACACCGCATGGCGACCGTCGGTCAACACCACGCCAGCCGGGCCATCCCAGGGTTCCATGTGCATGGAGTTGAATTCATAGAACGCACGCAGATCGGGGTCCATGGTCTCGACGTTCTGCCACGCTGGCGGAATGATCATACGCAGACCACGGAACAGATCCATTCCGCCGGTGACCAAGAGTTCAAGCATGTTGTCCATGCTGGAGGAATCCGAGCCGGTGCGATTGATCAGCGGCGACAGGCTTTCCAGATCGGGCAGCAGCTCGTTGGCGAACTTCAGGCGACGCGCCTGTGCCCAATTGCGGTTACCGGTAATGGTGTTGATCTCGCCGTTGTGCGCGAGAAAGCGGAACGGCTGGGCCAGACGCCATTGCGGCATGGTGTTGGTGGAGAAACGCTGGTGGAACACGCAGATCGCCGTGGCGAGACGCTCATCGCCCAGGTCCGGATAAAACTGCGCCAGGTCGGCAGGCATCATCAGGCCTTTGTAGATGATGTCCTTGTCGGAGAGGCTGCAAACGTAGAAGGCGCTGTCGTCGGCGAGCGCGACTTCGGCCCGGCGGCGTGCGAAGAACAGCTTGATGCCGAACTCGCGCTCATCCAAGCCATCGCCGGAGACAAAGACCTGCTCGATCCGCGGCAGACGCTCAAGAGCAAGCTGGCCCAGCACGCTGGTATCGACCGGCACTTCACGCCAGCCGACCAGTGTCAGACCTTGGGCAAGAATCTCTTCGCTCAAACGAGCGCGGGCCTGGTCCGCCTTGCTGGCGTCCTGATCCAGAAAGATCATCCCGACGGCATACTGCGCAGGCAGCTCGGCGCTGAAATGCTCCAGAGCTTTGGCGCGCAGAAAGGCATCGGGCTTCTGCATCAGCAGACCGCAACCGTCACCGGTTTTGCCGTCAGCGTTGATGCCACCGCGGTGAGTCATGCAGGTCAGGGACTGAATGGCAGTCTTTAGCAGGTGATGGCTAGCCTCGCCCTGCATGTGGGCAATCAGACCGAAGCCGCAGTTATCCTTGAACTCTTCAGGACGAAACAGACCTGCTCTCATAGGCACTCCACCAGCTAAATGCGTTGTAAATCAACCCCTTATTGACGGGCAGAGACTCACCCCGTCATTCACGTGGGCAAAAGGGGGAGCAGTTTACAAAGCCAGCTAGAGCGACACAATTTATTTTTGCAAGCCCCAAAAAGGTGCATTGCGCACTTTTTTGGGGCGTTTTTCTAACGAGACTGTTTGATTTCCTGTTGCACGCTTGCCAAATTTCGTATCCACGGCTTGCCAGTCTGCAACGAAGCGGGCAGCGTCTTGACCGCCGCAACCGCAGCAGCACGATTCGCGAAGTTGCCATAAGTCACGACGTAGAGCGGCTTGCCTTCGTGAACCTTGACGAAGTATCGGTAGTTGCCGCCATGCTGCTGGACGAGGGCCTGAGCATTCTTCTCGACACGGGTTCCCAGGATTTGAACCAGATAATTGCTTCCCGGCTGGCTCGCATACCAAGCGCCATTGGTTGAACCCGAGGGAGTTGCTACAGCAGGCGCACGCTCTGCGGCATTCGGCCGCACCTGGGGTGACGCGGGAGCCGGAGCAGGTGCAGCAACTTGCGGAGCGGGTGCAGGTGCGGGCTGAACACGCTCGCTCGGTGCTGGTGCTGGTGCTGGTGCTGGTGCTGGTGCTGGTGCTGGTGCTGGTGCTGGTGCTGGTGCTGGTGCTGGTGCTGGTGCCGGAATTGTAGGGGCGGCGGCATTCGCGGTGGGCCTGCCGCTCTCGTCCTCGCTCTCGCCACCAGCCGCAGCTGCCAGCGGCTCACGCACCACCGGCTGTGCGTCGCCCCCCAGCGGCAGGGACAACGGCCGCTCTTGCCCATCGAACTCGATGGCAGTCGGGTCCTGCTCCCCGGTCTCAGCAACCGGCCCCGAGGCAGACGAGCCATCGAGCGGCAGGGAGGTCACTTCAGGGACCGACGGGCGCTCGGAATCGCCGCCACGCAAGAAAAGAAAGCCGACGGCTATAAGTACAAGCACTGCGACTACAGCGACCAAATGTTTTTTTGGTAGCGGAAATCCGATACCGCCCGATTTCCGCCGCCCGCGCTTGCTTTGCATCGCGGCGATGAGCTCGTCTCGAGCCAACTGATTGATCGCCCCCGGCCAACCACCAGACTGCTCATGGATACGTCCGATCTGCTCTTCGCTCAGACACTCGAGGCCGCTACCAGCCCCCTCGAGTCGCAAAGCCAGATACTCTCTGGTTTCATCCTCTTCATACGGTTGCAGCGCGATGGCATGGTAGCGCTCCTCGCCATCACTCAAGGCCTCGAGCCGCCCGCTGAGCGCAGACTCACCGAACAGGAACACATGCGGCCGGGCCTCAGGGGTGCCCGTAGACAGACGCAAAAGAGTCTCCACCGCAGCACCGGTCAACTGCTCGGCGTCATCCACCAGCAGGTAGACTTCCTGGCCCGTCAGCGCCAGCTGGACCACCTGCGCCATCACGCCGTCAAAATCGGCGTCCTGGCTGTTCAGGGCTTGGGCGATCTGCGCCAGCAGCGCGCTCGCGTCCATCGTAGCCTGAGGGGTAATGACCACGCTCTGAACCGCCTGCTTGTTGCTACTGGCAACCAGCGCCTGACGCAACAAGGTTTTGCCACTTCCCTCCGGCCCCGTCACTAGCAGCAGCAGCTGGCTGTAGCGCGCCAGATGATGAAGCTGCCCAAGCACCGGCTTGCGCTGCGCGGGAAAGAATTTGAAGCCCGGCACGCGGGCAGCAAACGGGTCATGGCTGAAGCCATAGTGATTCAGAAACGCGTCGTCCGCAGACAAACTGGTCATGGAAATTTTCTTATGCTCCCAGGTGTTCCGTCATTGCACCGTAATTGGCGCTCAAGGTGGTATCCAGCACGTTGCGAGGGAAGTCCCCGGTCACAACTGCCTCGCCCATTTGCCGTAACAAAACCAGGCGTAGCCGACCGTCCAGAACCTTCTTGTCGACGGCCATGTGCTCGAGAAAGTCCTGCGGCTTCATCTGCGCAGGAGGCACGACCGGAAGCGCCGCGCGCTGCAGCAATCTGATGGCCCGATCACGATCCATCCGCGTGATCCAGCCCAGCTGACAAGACATCTCCAACGCCATCACGGTTCCCGCCGCTACAGCCTCTCCATGCAACCAGACGCCATAGCCCATATGAGTTTCTATCGCGTGGCCAAATGTGTGACCTAGATTGAGAATTGCGCGCACGCCGGACTCGCGCTCATCAGCGTTCACTACCTTGGCCTTTGCAGCGCAGGAGCGATGGATCGCTTCCGTCAGCACCGCAGAATCAAGCGCTCGAAGTCGATCAATATTTGCCTCAAGCCACCCAAGGAAGGGCTCATCGCAAATAAGTCCATACTTGATCACCTCAGCCAGCCCAGCAGAAAGCTCACGAGACGGTAATGTCTTCAGGGTCGCGGTATCGATGATGACCGCTCGGGGCTGATAGAACGCCCCGATCATGTTTTTGCCTAGAGGGTGATTGATACCGGTCTTGCCGCCAACCGAAGAATCCACTTGCGACAGCAGCGTGGTGGGAACCTGGATGAAGTCCACGCCGCGCTGATAGCTGGCCGCGGCATAGCCCGCCATGTCACCAATGACGCCACCACCCAGTGCGATGACAGTAGTATTGCGGTCGTGCCTGGCTCCGAGCAGAGCGTCGAAGATCAGCTGCAGGGTTTGCCAATTCTTGTGCTCTTCTCCGTCGGGAAGAATCACCGGAGTGACAGCGTAGTCGGAAAGGGTCTGAGTCAGTCGATCGAGATATAGCGGCGCAACGGTTTCGTTGGTGACAACGGCCACCTGTCGACCACGGATCCTGTCGGAAAACAGCTCGGCGCAATCGATCAACCGCTCGCCAATATGAATGGGATAGCTACGCTCACCGAGATCGACCTGAAGAGTCTGCATGGGGCCCCCAATAATAAAGGGGTCTAGGATAGCGCAGATTCATCTCGGCTTTCACGAGGCGGCAAAGACGCGAGCCGGTCGAGAATCTCCGTCACCACCATGCGCGGCGGTCGCTCGTCGGTTTCGATGATGATGTCCGCTATCGACCGATATAGCGGATCGCGAATGGCCATGAGGCCGGACAGAACGCTGCGAGGGTCGCTAGCCTGCAATAGCGGCCGGTTGCGGTCGCGAGCGGTGCGTTCGAGTTGCTGGTCGACCGACGTGCAGAGATAGACGACTCGCCCGCCCGCACGAAGGGCCTGCCGATTATCCTCTCGCAACACCGCCCCCCCGCCAGTGGCCAGCACCACTCCCTCGAGCTGACAGAGATCGGCGATCACCGCCCGCTCCCGCTCGCGAAAACCACCCTCACCCTCCACGTCAAAGATCAGTGGAATGCTGGCGCCGGTCCGTTGCTCGATCTCCTTATCGGAATCCTTGAATGGGAGACGAAGCTCTTTGGCAAGCAAACGCCCGATGGTGCTTTTGCCAGCACCCATCGGGCCTACGAGAATGAAATTGTGCAACGACTATTGCCCTACGGCGACCGCTCGGTAGTTAAGGATTCTAGGCGTTAGGAACACTAAAAGCTCGGATTTTGTATCTTCGACTATATCTCGCCGGAACAAGCGGCCAACGAACGGAACATCACCCAAGAAAGGAACTTTTTCGATACTGCTGATCTGACTATTGGAGAAGACACCGCCGATGACTATCGTCTCGCCATCCGTAACAAGAACCTTCGCATTGACTTCATTCTTATTAATCGGGGGCACTCCATTCAGTGCATTCGCGAAATCAGGGGCATCCTTTGTAACCTTCACCTCCATGATGATGCGATTGTCAGGGGTAATCTGCGGCGTCACCTCTAGCGAGAGAGCTGCTTCTTTGAAGGACGTAGAGGTAGCCCCACTCGAACTAGCCTCTTGATAGGGTATCTCGGAGCCCTTTAGGATCTTGGCGGTTTCTTTATCAGCGGTTACGACCTTGGGCTGCGAAACGATCTCCCCATTCCCAGTCTTTTCCATTGCCGACAGCTGGAGATCCAAGATGCCATAGTCGGACACGTAACCGATCCCGATGCCGGCGGTACTATTCGCCACACCTAGGTCAACGAATGGAACAGGCGCCAGCGCATCCTTTAGAGTGAAATTACCGACCTTGTCAGTTCCAGGCAAACCTGCACGCCCAGTTTCCTCGTCAACGCCAATTGCGCCATCTTTACCGTAGAAGCCCCAATTATCATTGGTATAGCTGCCTCCCCAACGCACTCCAAGCGCCTTGTCGTATCCAACGTTAGCCTCAACTATGCGCGCCTCGATCATTACCTGTCTCACAGGAATATCTAGCTGCGCAACAATGCGACGTAACTCATCAAGTCGATCTTGCGTTTGATACGCAATAATGTTGTTGGTACGATCATCAACTGCGATGGAACCGCGATCCGCTGTGGGGGCATCACTACCCGTCACCGATTGAAACAACCGTGCAATATCGGCAGCCTTTGCATAATTGACCTGAACGACCTCGCGACGCAGCGGAGCAAGCTCGGCGATCTGCCGCTGCGACTCAAGTTCCTGACGCTCACGGGCAGCAATCTCGTCGGCAGGCGCGACCAGCAACACGTTACCAACCTGACGCTTATCAAGGCCTTTGGTTTTCAGCACCAGATCAAGCGCCTGGTCCCAAGGCACGTTTTGCAAACGCAGGGTTATATTGCCAGCTACGGTATCGCTCGCCACCAAGTTCAGATCGGTAAAGTCAGCGATCAGCTGCAGCACGGAACGAACGTCGATATCTTGGAAGTTGAGCGAGAGTTTCTCACCCGAATAAGCAAAACGCTCAGCCTTGCGCTTCTCGGCTTCATCCTCGGTCAGAGGCTTGATGCTGATGGTCAGCTTGTTGTCTGTCTGGTACGCCAGATAATCGTATCGGCCGGTCGGCTCGATGGCGACACTAGCTCCACCGGCCTGAGCGGACGAATCGACAAACTTCACGGGCGTAGCGAAATCCTGAACATCAAGACGAACACGCAGCGCCTCTGGCAGCTGTGCCTTGTCGAAGAGGACACGAATCTTTCCGCCCTGCTCCTCGATGGTCGAGCCTACCGATGGGTCAGAGAGGGTAATAACCACGTTCCCGGCACCATCTTCACCCCGACGGAAATCGATATTCTCGATTGCCTTACCTACAGCTGCCGCCTTGGCAGGCGCAGCCACTGGAGCAATGGGCGCAGCTGAAACAGCCGGGGCACGGACGGCCCCCGAACTTTCGCCCAGTACTACAAAGAGGTTGTTACCATCCACTCGCGTAGAGTAGGGCACCAGTGTATTCAGATTAACGATCAGTCGGGTACGGCCCTGAGCTTCAACGACGGTCACGCTCCGCGCGTTACCGACTCCCAGTTCGCGATTCTTCGCTCCGAGCTTATTGGATACGCCCGGCAGGTCGAGCGCGATTCGCGCTGGCTGATCAAGGGTATAACCACGCGGGGTTGTCACCGGTTCGTCGAACGCAAGCTTCAACTCAACACGGTCGCCGGGCAGCGAAGCGACATCGAGGGCGTTCAGGTTGGCCGCCAGCAGGGCAGGGGAAATAAACGCCGCCAGCAAAGAGATACCTAGGCGTGAAAGGGTAGTGTTCATAAATTGCTTCCGTTGTGCAGACCGGTAAAGGTTTTCCATGCTTTTGCCCCGCGCTAGGTGCGCTCTTTCAAGGTCAGACTGCGCGGGCGCTCGAGCCACCCACCCTCTCCATCAGGTACGATTTCCACTACATCCACTCCCGCATCGCTGATCTCGACGATACGGCCATGGTTGCGCCCTAAATAGTCGCCAATCTTGACGCGATGAACCCCGTCGCCGCCCTTGATCAAGGCGTACCGCCCCCCACCATTGGCCAACGTACCTACCATGGTGAAGTTCTCGATATTGAACCCCTCAAGGAACTGCTTAACTCGAGACTCATCGGGCTGGATATCTTTTGAGCCCTTTTGCCGTTGGGTTAAATCAAGCTTGACCGGAGGCTGAAACGGATGCCGCAAGGCGGCAGCGCTATAGGTAAAGGCTTCGTAGGGAATAAATGCCGGTAGCGGCTCAATAGTCCCTTTCGGCTTCGCCCTTACCTCATTCATATATTGCTGCAGATCGCCGAAGTCGTTGCTGCTGCCGCAGCCAGTCAGCGCAACCAGACTTAAGCCCAACGCAGTAAGTCTCGCGCGATTCATTTCTGCAGCCCCTTGTCGTTATAACGATAAGTCTTAGCGACGATGTTCATCCGTAATTTGGATGTAGCTTCGTTCTTTTCAGTCTTGATCTCGAAATCATGCAGCGTGACGATACGCGGAAGGCTTGCTACACCGCTCACGAAAGTTGCCAGATCGTGATATCCCCCAACGACCTTAATATTTATCGGCAACTCGATATAGAACTGCTGAGCCACCTCCGGCTGCAACTTAATTTCCTCGAACTCCAGCCCGCTACCGAGCCCCGTTCGAGTGATGTCCTCCAGAAGCCCGGGGACCTCAGTATCGCTCGGCAGTTGCCGCAACAACGCACCAAACGACGTTTCCATCTCGGCCATTTGCGCTTTATAAGCCTCCAAATTGGCAGCTTGGAAGGCTTTGGTCGAGAACTGCTGCTTCAAGGTTTCTTCCTGGGCGCGCTGCTGCTCCAGTTGCAGTTGCATATCCTGCAAATGAAAGTAATAACCTAGCGCAAGCACCGCAGCGAGAAGCATCACGCCAGCAATGAACTTGACCGGTGCAGGCCAGGACCCGAGGTTATTAAGATCGAGATCAGCGAAGTCTATCTTGCGAAAACTATCTAACGATTCAGCCAGGCTCATGGCTTTGCTCCTTCCGTAGCGGCGACCGGCTGCGTTTGCTGAACTGTCAGCTGGAACACATTCTCCTGATCCACGGCACCAGCGGTGACGGCTTTCACCTCGTTCAGATTCGGCGCCTCGAGCCAATCAGAGGCATCAAGATTTCGCATGAGGTTGGAGACACGATTGTTCGATTCGGCTGCGCCAATAATCGCAATGTTCTTTCCGGTCATTTTTACAGAAGTGAAATACACCCCATCCGGTAGCGTCCTTACAAGCTGATCAAAAACCCGCCCGATAATGGGACGATTGCCCTGCAAGTCCTGGATGATCTTCATTCGCTCCAGCAGTTGCTGACGACGCTCTTTCAATTCCTTGATTTCTTTAATACGAGCATCAAGAACCGCAATTTCCTTTTTGACAAACTCGTTACGCGCGCTCTGCTCCTCAATTGCCGCTTGGAAATAACGATCACCAAGAAACACTAGACCAGCCGCCACTACGAGCACACCGACAAGGGACGCGAGGAAACGCTGCTTCCGCTCTTCACGCAGCTGTTCACGCCACGGGAGTAAGTTGATCTGCGCCATCAGTCGAAGCTCCTTAGCGCCAGGCCACAAGCAATCATCAAGGCCGGCGCATCGCTAGCCAGCGCTCCAGCATTTACCTTGCTGCTCAAAGCCATATCGGCGAATGGATTCGCAACTAGAGTCTGAGTACCGATCTTCTGCTGGATCATGTGATCCAACCCAGGTATCGATGCCGTCCCGCCTGCCAATAGGATGCAATCGACATCATGGAACTGCCCTGCCGCGAAGAAGAACTGCAACGAGCGAGAAACCTGCTGCACGACTGCTTCTTTGAACGGAAGCAGAACCTCACTGTCGTAGTCGTCTGGGAGACCACCTTGCTTTTTGGCAAGGCCAGCCTCTTCCTGGGATAGGCCGTAGCGCCGTTGGATTTCCTCCGTCAGCTGACGCCCTCCGAAAAGTTGCTCACGGGTATAAATAGTACGGCCGTTATGCAAAACGCTCAGGGTAGTCATGGTAGCCCCGATATCAACAACGGCAACGGTCAACTCACCATGCCCCGCGCCCAGCTGTGGTGCTAGCAGACCGTAGGACCGCTCAAGCGCATAGGCCTCGACATCAACCACCTTGGCAGTGAGCCCCGCCAGTGCGAGCGCTGCCTCACGGATTTCGACGTTCTCCTTGCGGCAAGCCGCGAGCAGGACTTCTGCTCGGCCAGGAGAGCGAGGAGCCGGGCCCTGAACTTCGAAATCAATCGCCACTTCTTCCAGCGGATAAGGAATGTACTGGTCGGCCTCGATTTTCAGCTGATTCTCGAGCTCTTCGTCGGACAATCCAGCGTCCATCTCGATGATCTTGGTGATTACCGCAGAACCGGAAACAGCCACCACCGCCGACTTGCATCCAGTCTTGGCCTTGGCGACCACCCGCTGCAATGCCTGACCGACGCCCTCGAGCTCGGCGATGTTCTTTTCAACTACGGCGTTTGCTGGGAGCGGCTCGACAGCATACGCCTCGACGCGGTAACGGCTACCTGATCGACTTAATTCGAGGAGCTTGACTGAGGTCGAACTGATATCGATCCCAAGCAGCGTGTTCGCTTTCTTAGTGAAGAGCCCTAGCACGACCGATTTCCTATCTTTATCCGCAACTTACGGATTAATTATGTTTATCCACATTAGATAACAGCCTTGACAGAAGCGCAAATGGCTACCCGGCAAAAAAAACGCATATAATGTGAACGGTTTTCCCTTTCAGCATCGCCGCAGTCTTCCTCCCCCAAATCCTGGATTCCAAGAACCCTGATGCGTTTTTTGAAATTTCTTCTCTGGTCGTGCTTCGCAGTTTTTTGCGCACTCTTGCTGAGCATCAGCGGCGCATTTCTCTACCTCAGCCCCAACCTCCCCTCCGTCGATTCCCTGCGGAGCATACAGCTTCAAATTCCGCTGCGGGTCTATAGCGCAGATGACAAGCTGATCGCCGAGTTCGGGGAAATGCGACGTTCACCGATCCGCTTCGAGGACATCCCCGAGGAATTCATCCACGCACTGCTGGCTGCCGAGGACGACAATTTCGCTAATCATTATGGCGTCGACATCACCGGCCTGATGCGCGCTGCCACGCAATTATTGAAAAGTGGCCAGATTCAGACCGGCGGCAGCACCATCACCATGCAGGTGGCGAAAAATTACTTCCTTACCAGTGAGCGAAGTTTCTCGCGCAAGATCAACGAGATCCTGCTGGCCCTGCAGATAGAGCGCGAGCTCAGCAAGAACGAGATTCTCGAGCTGTATGTCAACAAGATCTACCTCGGCAATCGTGCCTATGGAATCGAGGCGGCTTCTCAGGTGTATTACGGCAAGCCCATTTCGGAGCTTAGCGTCGCTCAGCTGGCGATGATCGCCGGCCTGCCGAAGGCGCCTTCCGCATTCAACCCACTGGTTAATCCGACCCGTAGCAAAGAACGACGGGACTGGATCCTGGGCCGCATGCACAGACTTGGCTCACTAGATGAAACTAGCTATCGGCAAGCACTCGCCGAACCTGAGACCGCTCGGTACCACGGCGCAGCACCCGAGCTGGATGCCGCTTACATAGCCGAGATGGCCCGCGCCGAGATGGTAGGCCGCTTCGGCAGCGCGGCCTACACGGATGGCTTCCGGGTGCAGACTACGGTATCCAGCGAGCGACAGCTTGCCGCCAACCTCGCACTCGACAACGGATTGATTGAATACGACCAGCGACACGGCTACCGCGGGCCGGAAGCGCGCCTCACAGAACTACCGCGCGACAGCTGGCCCAGTGAGCTGGCCAAGTACCGAAGCCTTTCCGGCTTGCAGCCGGCCGTCGTCACGCAGGTAGAGACCAGCGGAATTCTGGTGCTGACGCGCGACGGAAACGAGCACGCAGTTGCCTGGGACAGCATGAAGTGGGCCCGTCCCTACCTCGGCATCAACAGCATGGGACCAAGGCCGCAACGCCCAGCCGATGTGGTCAAGCTAGCCGACGTAGTACGCATTCGCTGGCAGGATGATGAGACTGCCGTATTCAGCCAAGTGCCGCAGGCGCAGGCGGCACTGGTTTCACTCGACCCCCAGGATGGTTCGATCGAAGCGCTGGCAGGCGGCTTCTCGTTTGGCCAGAGCAACTACAACCGGGCCATTCAAGCCAAGCGCCAGCCCGGATCGAGCTTCAAACCATTCATTTACAGCGCAGCGCTGGACGCGGGTTACACCGCCGCAAGCCTGGTCAACGACTCCCCCATCGTGTTCGTCGAGCAGGGCATGGACCGCATCTGGCGCCCGAAGAACGACAACAATACGTTCCTCGGACCGATTCGCATGCGCGAGGCGCTGTACAAATCGAGGAATCTGGTTTCGATTCGTCTACTGCAGACCATGGGCATCGATCACACGATCGATTACATCAGCCGCTTCGGTTTCAATTCGCAGGACTTACCGCGCAACCTGTCTCTGGCATTGGGAACGGCGACGCTGACACCAATGGAGATCGCCACCGGCTGGACGACCTTTGCCAACGGTGGTTACAAGATCGAGCCATACCTGATCCAGCGCATAGAAGACCGTGAAGGCAAGTTGCTCTTCGAGGCCAACCCGGCACGAGTGCCATCGCGCAGTACCGATACCCAGGAAACGGAAACCGAGGTTTACGCAGCGCCTGACAATCGAGACCTGAATGACGGCGAAGAACTCGACAACGAGCCACGCTTTGCCGAGCAGGTACTCGATGAACGTACCGCCTACATCATGACCAGCATGCTGCAGGACGTCATCAAGCGCGGTACAGGACGGCGTGCGCTGGCCATGGGTCGCGGTGACATCGCGGGTAAAACCGGCACCACCAACGACTCCATCGACAGCTGGTTCTCCGGCTATAACGCCGACATCGTCACCACGGTATGGGCGGGCTTCGACCAGCCACAGAGCCTGGGGCGCAACGAGTACGGCGGAACGGTCGCGCTGCCGATCTGGATGAGCTACATGAGCGCAGTGCTCAAGGACATGCCCGAGCATCCGCCAGCGGAACCGGACGGACTGCTCAAGCTACGCATAGATCCGGTCAGCGGTCGCGCTGCCACGCCCAGCACGCCTGATGCCTATTTCGAGGTCTTCAAGAGCGAGGATTCGCCGCCCCCCATGGGTGAATTCGATTCTGGAACCCAGGCGCCTGGAAGCCCTCTTCCGGCCGATGAAGCCGCCCCACTCGATCTGTTCTGATCGAACCGGCCTTCGCCAACCAACAAAAAACCCCGCCTTGGCGGGGTTTGTTTTTCAGCGCAGATCAGCCGTTGAAAACGTCGTTCACCGACTGCAGCGGGTAATGCGACGGATAAGGCAATGTCGCCACGCCACTTTCGATGGCAGCCTTGGCCACGGCGTCAGACACCAACGTGATAAGACGCGGGTCCATTGGCTTCGGAATGATGTACTCGCGGCCGAATTCCAGGCTATCCACACCATATGCAGCAGCCACTTCAGCCGGCACCGGCAATTTGGCGAGATCGCGAAGGGCCAGGGCGGCCGCGATCTTCATTTCCTCGTTGATGCGCTTGGCACGCACGTCCAGCGCTCCGCGGAAGATGAACGGGAAGCCCAATACGTTGTTGACCTGGTTCGGGTAGTCCGAACGACCAGTCGCCATGATGACGTCCGAACGCGTCGAATGTGCCAGCTCAGGGCTGATCTCCGGATCCGGATTGGAGCAAGCGAACACCACCGGATTGGCCGCCATGCGCTTGAGGCCCTCCGGGCTCAGCAGATTGGCACCCGACAGGCCGACGAAAACATCGGCGCCATCGAGGGCGTCATCCAGAGTACGCTTGTCGGTCTCGTGGGCGAACACAGCCTTGTACTGATTCAGGTCGTCACGGCCAGCATGGATGACGCCTTTGCGATCGATCATGAAGATGTTCTCGATCTTCGCCCCCATGCTGACCAGCAGTTTCATACACGAAGTCGCGGCAGCCCCGGCACCGAGACAGACGATCTTGGCCTGCTCGAGAGTCTTGCCGGCGATTTCCAGCGCATTGAGCATACCGGCAGCCGTCACGATGGCGGTGCCATGCTGGTCGTCATGGAACACCGGAATGTCGCACTGTTCGATTAGCGCGCGCTCGATCTCGAAGCACTCGGGCGCCTTGATGTCTTCCAGATTGATGCCACCGAAGGTGATCGAGATGCGCTTGACGGTATCGATGAAGGCCTGCGGGCTTTCGGCATCGACCTCGATGTCGAACACGTCGACACCGGCGAAGCGCTTGAACAGCACGCCCTTGCCCTCCATGACCGGCTTGGAGGCCAGCGGGCCCAGGTTACCCAGGCCGAGAATAGCGGTGCCATCGGAAATCACCGCCACCAGGTTGCCCTTGCCAGTGTAGCGGTAAGCCAGTTCCGGATCGCGACCGATCTCGCGGACAGGCTCGGCGACACCTGGGCTGTAAGCCAGGGAAAGGTCGCGAGCGGTGGCGGTGGGCTTGGTCAGCTCGACGCTCAGTTTTCCTGGACGGGGCTGGGCGTGATACTCGAGAGCGGCAGTTTTCAGGTCAGTCATGTGGCATTTCCGCTTATTTTTACTGGGACAGACAGGCGGTCGAGCATACGCCAAGAACAAGCGCACTCACAAGCCAGCAGGCCGGCTGACTGTCAAGCCCAAGCCGCTACGACTTTCCGGGTAGATTCACGCGCCAGTACGAACAACCGATTCAGCGCGACAACCCCAGCATCGCCGGATGGGTAACGCGCAGCATCCAGCGGGCCTGCCCGGCACCAGCCTGCCCGCGGCGATCGACCACCCAGCCCCTTAGCTGGAGTCGCTTCCCGGCAAGCGCAGTCATTGCCCGGGCATCGAATGCGTCAAGCGCCTGCGGCGGTATGTTCACCACCAGCGGACCATCCATTTCCAGCCAATAGCCGCCGCGATTGCGCTCGATCCGCTCGACCCTGCCCTCGAGCAGCGTGAAGCCACCGCGCCTCAACGATTGCGGCGAGGCGGGCTTCAGCTCGCGCCAGACACCCAGACCGCTTTGCCGCGCCTGCCGCTCCGCCCGCTGCTGACAGGCCACCAGCCGCGTATTCGGCGCCACAGCGACCATGAAGCCAAGGCCATCAGCAAGCAGTACGGCTTCGAGATTACGCCCCTGCACATCATAGGCATGGGCCAGCGTACGCCCATAACGATCCTGTCGCTCCTCGCCCAGGACCAGGCCGACCCGCCCGTCACTGGCCCGCACCACCCCCTGCAGTCGGCGCCGCGCGGCTACCGCGAACGGCTCGGCCTTGCGCCCGTCACGCCCCAGTTCCGGCGTGTTGATACCGATCAGCCGCACGCTGCGACCATCGACCAGACGCAGCGTGTCGCCGTCGACGACCTGCGCCACCTCCAGCATCGATAAGTGCCCCGGCGATGGACAGAACGCCAGTGCCTGAATTTGCCAGAAGACGGAAACGAAAAAGGCGCCCACCAGGGACGCCTTCTTCATGTGCTCGGAAAACCCCATCGGATTCCCGGTACGCCAGCTTACTTGGCGCCGAACACACCGAAACGCTGCTTGAAGCGATCGATACGGCCGCCGGTATCCAGCACCTTCTGCTTGCCGGTGTAGAACGGGTGGCACTCGGAGCACACGTCGATGTTCAGGTTCTTGCCCAGCGTGGAGCGGGTCTTGATGACGTTGCCACAGCTGCAGGTGGCCTCGATTTCGACGTAATTCGGATGGATATCGGCTTTCATGATGAATCCTCTAAGATTGCGTGCCGCCACCCGACCCTATGTCGAGTACCGCACGAAGTAGGGCGCGAATCATACCAGAGCGCTAGGGTGATGCAAGCGCGGGCGACAGATGTACAGAGCCGCCGGAGGCGTGCTCGCGACGACGCCGAATCGCGTCATCGTTTACCATCGCCGCACATCACCAAGGATCATCGCGTGTCTTCCTGCATCCTCCGCCTGGCGCTGCCCTCGCCCCTGCGTCGCCTGTTCGATTACCTGCCGCCGGCTGGCGTGTCGCGCGCCGCTCTGCAACCAGGCGTGCGCCTGCGCGTGCCCTTCGGTCGACGCGAAGTCGTCGGCGTTCTGGTCGAGCTGAGCGAACAGAGCGAAGTACCGGCGGAAAAGCTCAAGCCGGCGCTGGAGTTGCTGGACGCCAAGCCACCGCTGCCCGCCCCGTTGTTCAAGCTCTGCCTGTGGACGGCGCAGTACTACCAGCACAGCCTGGGCGACACCCTCAGCTGGGCACTGCCGGTACTGCTGCGCCAGGGCGAACCCGCCGAAGCGCGCCAGGAGCGCTACTGGCGCCTGGTGGAAGGCGCCAGTCCTGACGACCCACGCTTGACCCGCGCGCCCCGGCAGCGCGAAGCCCTGAAGACCATCGCCCAGCACGCTCACGGCCTGCCGCACGCACTACTCAGCAAACTGCAGCTGAACAAGGACAGCCTCGACCTGCTGCTGGAAAAGGGCCTGGTGCGTATCGAATCGCGCCGCAGCAAGCCGCCCCGCGGGCACAGTGGCAGCTGGCTGCTGCAGGCCGAACTCACCTTGAATGCACAGCAACGCGCAGCCTTCGAAGCGGTGAGCGCCGGCCTCGGAGGATTTCAGGCGTTCCTGCTGGCCGGGGTGACCGGCAGCGGCAAGACCGAGGTCTATCTGCAACTGATTCACCGCGTACTGGAAGCCGGCAAACAGGCCCTGGTGCTGATCCCCGAGATCAATCTGGGACCACAGACGCTCGCCCGTTTCGAGCAACGCTTCAATGCCCGGATCGCGCTCCTGCATTCCAACGTCAATGATCGTGAACGACTCGATGCCTGGCTCGCTGCCCGCGACGGCGAGGCGGACATCATCATCGGCACGCGTTCGGCGTTGTTCACCCCGATGAAGAATCCGGGCCTGATCATCATCGACGAGGAGCACGACGCCTCCTATAAACAGCAGGAAGGCTTGCGCTACCACGCCCGCGATCTGGCCCTGCTGCGCGCACGCCAGGAAAACCTGCCGATCGTGCTTGGTTCGGCCACGCCCTCGCTGGAAAGCCTGCACAACGCACACAGCGGCCGCTATGCGCTGCTCAAGCTCACGCAACGGGCCGGCAATGCACAGTCGCCGCGCTTCCTGCGCCTGGACGTGAAGAGCCGCCCGCTGGACGCCGGTATATCCGGCCCATTGCAGCAGGCCATCGGCCAGACCCTTGGCGCCGGCCAGCAGGTGCTGGTCTACCTCAACCGGCGCGGCTTCGCCCCCACCCTGCTCTGCCATGACTGCGGCTGGCTCAGCCAGTGTCCACGCTGCGATGCACGGATGACCCTGCATCAGCGCCACAACGAGCTGCGCTGCCATCACTGCGGGCACGTCGAGCGGCCGCCGCGCAACTGCCCGGACTGCGGCAAAGTGGACCTGCGCCCGGTGGGCGCCGGAACCGAACGTGCCGAAGAGCGCCTGGGCATTCTCTTCCCCGACTATCCGGTGTTGCGCATCGATCGCGACAGCACCGCGCGCAAGGGCGCGATGGAGCAGATGATCGGCACCATCAACCGCGGCGAGCCCTGCCTGCTGGTCGGCACGCAGATGCTCGCCAAGGGTCACCATTTTCCGCGCGTCACGCTGGTGGCGATTCTCGATGCGGACGGCGGACTGTTCTCTGCCGACTTCCGCGCCAGCGAGCGCATGGCCCAGCTGATTGTCCAGGTCGCCGGGCGCGCCGGGCGTGCGGAGGAGCCTGGCAAGGTGATCATCCAGACGCATCTGGCCGACCATCCGCTGCTGGTGCAGCTGACCGAACAGGGCTATTTCGCCTTCGCCGAGCAGGCCCTGTCCGAGCGCCGCGCAGCCGGTCTGCCGCCGTTCAGCCATCTGGCACTGCTGCGTGCCGAAGCACAGAAGCCCGGCCAGGCCGAAACCTTCCTCGACGATGCCTGCAGCCTCGCCGAACAGCTGCTCGAGCAGCTGCACCTCAACGGCGTCGAACTGCTCGGACCGGTTCCCGCACCAATGGAACGGCGTGCCGGTCGATACCGCGCGCAGTTGCTGCTTCAGGGCAACGCGCGGGCGACCCTGCACCGGCTGATGGGCACCTGGGTCCCGCTGCTCGAACAACTGCCCGGCGGTCGCGCCGTGCGCTGGAGCCTGGATGTCGACCCGATCGATCTTTTTTGAGCTGGAAGCTGGAAGCGAGCGTAGGGTGGATGTCGTTTTTTACATCCACCGTGGCTCCGCTCGTCGGATCGGTGAAGCGTGATCCGACCTACAGCTGCAAGCGAATCAGTGTGGCGGCCGGCGCCAAATGCCCGCCAAGCTTTTTCTTGCAGCTTATGGCTTGCAGCTCGAGGCTGCGTTTTGAAGCTTATGGCTTGCAGCTTGCCGCTGCTTTTATAATGCCGGGTTTTCGCGCACTCCTGCGGACCGAGCCGACCATGAAAGACAGCATTCGCCACCTGATCCAGCAAGCCCTTGTCCGCCTGACCGACGAAGGCGTGCTGCCCGCAGGCCTGACGCCGGCGATTCAGGTGGAAAACACCAGGGACAAGAGTCACGGCGACTTCGCCAGCAATATCGCCATGATGCTGGCCAAGCCGGCCGGGCTGAAGCCGCGCGACCTGGCCGAGAAGCTGATCACCGCCCTGCCGCAGGACGCGCAGATCAGCAAGGTGGAAATCGCCGGACCAGGCTTTCTGAACTTCTTCCAGAACAGCGACGCCCTGGCCGGGCGCCTCGAAGCCGCCCTGGCCGATCCGCATCTTTCGGTGCGCAAGGCCGGCGCCGCGCAGCGCGTGGTGATCGACCTGTCGTCGCCGAACCTGGCCAAGGAGATGCACGTCGGCCACCTGCGCTCGACCATCATTGGTGACGCCGTCGGTCGCGTGCTCGAGCACCTCGGCGACGAGGTGATCCGGCAGAACCACGTCGGCGACTGGGGCACCCAGTTCGGCATGCTGCTGGCCTATCTCGAGGAGAAACCGGCCGCCGCGGAAAGCGAGCTGTCCGACCTGGAACAGTTCTATCGCACCGCCAAGCAGCGCTTCGATGAGTCCGCCGAGTTCGCCGACCGCGCCCGAGAACTGGTAGTGAAACTGCAGGCTGGCGATGCCCAGTGTCTGGGCCTGTGGACACGCTTCAACGACATCTCGCTGTCGCACTGCCAGAAGATCTATGACCGCCTCAACGTCAAGTTGACCCCGGCCGACGTCAAGGGCGAGAGCGCCTACAACGCCGACCTGGCGGGCATCGTCGAGTCCCTGCGCGAGAAGGGCCTGCTCACCGAGGACAACGGCGCGCAGTGCGTCTTCCTCGACGAATTCAAGAACGCCGAAGGCAATCCGCTGCCGGTGATCGTGCAGAAGGCTGGCGGCGGCTACCTCTACGCCACCACCGACCTGGCGGCCATGCGTTACCGCAGCCAGCAGTTGCACGCCGATCGTGTGCTGTATTTCGTCGACCAGCGCCAGGCCCTGCATTTCCAGATGGCCTTCGAAGTGGCCCGCCGCGCAGGCTTCGTGCATGAAGGCATGCAGCTGGAGCACATGGGCTTCGGCACCATGAACGGCGCCGACGGCCGCCCGTTCAAGACCCGCGACGGCGGCACGGTAAAGCTGATCGACCTGCTCGACGAAGCCGAGCAGCGCGCCTATGCCCTGGTCAAGGGCAAGAACCCGGATCTCGACGAGGCCGAGCTGCGCCAGATCGCCCGTGCCGTGGGCATCAGCGCGGTCAAGTACGCCGACCTGTCCAAGCATCGCACCAGCGATTACCGCTTCAACTTCGAACTGATGCTGAGTTTCGAGGGCAATACCGCGCCCTACCTGCTCTATGCCTACACCCGCGTGGCCAGTGTGTTCCGCAAGCTGGGCAAGGGCATCGACGAGACTGCCGGACAGATCCAGCTCGAGGCCGAGCAGGAACTGGCGTTGGCCGCCAAGCTCGCCCAGTTCGGCGAAGTGCTGAACAGCGTCAGCGAGAAAGGCGAACCACACCTGCTGTGCGCTTACCTGTACGATCTGGCCGGGCTGTTCTCCAGTTTCTACGAGCACTGCCCGATTCTCAGCGCCGAACAGGAAGAGCAAAAGCGGAGCCGGCTGCGCCTCGCCGCCCTGACCGGCAAGACCCTCAAGCAGGGCCTGGAACTTCTCGGCCTGGAAACTCTGGAGCGCATGTAAGTGGCTGCAAGGAAGAAAGCCGCGCCCAAACGAGGCGCCAGCCGCTATCAGGCGCCCGCCAAACAGGCCGTACCAGGCTGGATCTGGCTGGTATGTGGCCTGGTGATCGGCGGATTCATCATGTTCCTGATGAGCCTCGAACCAGGTGGCGAAGAGGTCAAACGCAACAAGGATGCGCCCAAGACCGCGATCAAGGAGCAGCCCAAGCGCACGCCAGCCAGCGAGCAACCGACCAAGCCGAAGTACGACTTCTATACCCTACTGCCGGAGTCGGAAGTGATTCTGCCGCCGGAAACCAAGCAGCCAGAACCGCCGGCCAAGCCGGTAACACCGGAGGAAGCGGCCAAGATCGACGAGGCACGCGCCCAGGCCGCGCTCAACGGCCAGGTGCCACCACCGCCCCCAACGGTGGCCAAGGCGCCGGTGACGCAGTTCTTCCTGCAGGCCGGCTCGTTTCGCCAGCAGGCTGAGGCCGATCGGGTACGCGCGCAGATCATCCTGCTCGGCCAGGACGTACGTGTGGAGAACGTGAAGGTGCGCGACGAGCCCTGGTATCGCGTGCTGGTCGGACCGTACAGCAGTCGCGAGCAGCTGAACAGCGCACAGAAGACGCTAGCCGCCAGTGGTTACAAGAACCTGCTGCTACAGCAGCGCCAGGCACGCTGAAGGCGCTGAACGAAAACGCCGGGCTTTCGACCCGGCGTTTTTCATTCTGGCGTAGCAAAACGAGTCAACTTTCCCGCGGCGCGTAAGCGAACACGTCAGCGCGCATCTGATGCGGGTCCATCCCCGCCTCCACCAGCGCGTCCAACGTGCCATAGACCATCGACGGCGAACCGCTGGCGTAGATATGCAGCGGCTTGAGATCGCTGAAATCCTCGCGAATCGCTTCGTGCAGCATGCCGCAGCGACCCTCCCAACCGCAGATATCGCTGACGACACGGTGCAGATGCAGATTGCTCATGCCCTGCCACTCATCCCAGTGCGGCAGCTGGTAGAAGTCTTCGGGATGGCGCACCCCCCAGTACAAGTGCACCGGATGCGAGAACCCTGCGGCCCGGCAATATTCGATCAGACTGTGCATCTGCGCCATGCCGGTGCCCGCCGCAATCAATACCAAAGGGCCATCCGGCAACTCGGCCAGGTGGGTGTCGCCGAATGGCAGCTGAATCCGTGCATACCCCTGTCGTCGCAGGAATGCCAGCAGCTCGATCGCGGACGCCTCACGAGCCAGCACATGCAGTTCGAGCTCGCGGCCACTGCCGGGTGCCGAGGCGAGAGAGAAAGCCGACCACTCGCCATCCTCCCGCTGCAACAACAGGTACTGACCAGCGTGATAGCGCGGTTGCCGGCCAGCCGGCAGGCGCAAGCGCAGGCGCACCACATCGCCACCGACCTCTTCGTCGCCACTCAACTGACAGCTCAACTCGCGCACCGGTAGTTCGCCAGGCGCCAGCACGCCATCCCAGAGCAGCACGCAGTCTTCCAGCGGCTCGGCCAGGCAGGCCAACAGCTCACCGTGATCCCGCACTTCGCCAGCCTGAAGCACGCGTCCTTCGACCAGCAACGAGGCGCAGATGTGACAGTTGCCGTTGCGACAGCTCTGCGGGCATTCGTAGCCCAAGCGCTTGGCGGCATCGAGAAATCGTTCGCCGGGCTGCACGTCGAGCACGGCACCGGATGGCTGCAAGGTAACTTTCATGTGCACGTCTTATCAGTGAACGGGATGACCCGCCAAGGCTTCGGGCGGGCTCGGGCCCGCCTCTTCGGTTATGTCAGTCGATACCCAGCTGCGACCAGAGTTCATCGACCCGCTGCTTTATCGCCGGATCCTGGACGATGGCCCGGCCCCATTCGCGGTTGGTCTCGCCCGGCCATTTATGGGTGGCATCCAGGCCCATCTTCGAGCCCAACCCGGAGATCGGCGACGCGAAATCCAGGTAGTCGATCGGCGTGTTGTCGATCATCACCGTGTCGCGCTTGGGATCCATGCGCGTGGTGATAGCCCAGATCACGTCGTTCCAATCACGGGCGTTGATGTCGTCGTCGGTGACGATGACGAACTTGGTGTACATGAACTGCCGCAGGAAGCTCCATACACCCAGCATGACCCGCTTGGCGTGGCCGGGATACTGCTTCTTCATGGTCACCACCGCCATGCGGTAGGAACAGCCTTCCGGCGGCAGGTAGAAATCGACGATCTCCGGGAACTGCTTCTGCAGGATCGGCACGAACACCTCGTTCAGTGCCACGCCGAGAATCGCCGGCTCATCCGGCGGACGCCCGGTATAGGTGCTGTGGTAGATAGGGTTCTTGCGCTGGGTGATGCGCTCGACGGTGAACACCGGGAAGCGGTCGACCTCGTTGTAGTAGCCGGTATGGTCGCCGTAAGGTCCTTCGTCGGCCATCTCCCCCGGATGGATGTGCCCTTCGAGGACGATCTCCGCGTACGCCGGTACCTGCAGATCGGAACCGACCGCCTTGACCAGCTCGGTGCGCGAGCCGCGCAACAGACCGGCGAAGGCATATTCGGACAGCGTATCGGGCACCGGCGTGACCGCACCGAGGATCGTCGCCGGATCCGCACCCAGCGCTACGGCGACCGGGTATGGCCGATCCGGATATTTCTCGCACCACTCACGGAAATCCAGTGCCCCGCCACGATGGCTGAGCCAGCGCATGATCACCTTGTTGCGACCGATGACCTGCTGACGGTAGATGCCGAGGTTCTGCCGCTCCTTGTTCGGTCCCTTGGTGATGGTCAGGCCCCAGGTGATCAGCGGCGCCGCGTCACCCGGCCAGCAGTGCTGCACCGGGATCTTCGCCAGATCGACATCGTCACCCTCGAGAATCACGTCCTGGCAGGGCGCATCCTTGAGCACCTTGGGCGCCATGCTGATGACCTTCTTATAGATCGGCAGCTTGCTCCAGGCGTCCTTCAGACCCTTCGGCGGCTCCGGCTCCTTGAGAAAAGCCAGCAGCTTGCCGATCTCTCGCAGTTCGGAGACATCCTCGGCACCCATACCGAGGGCGACCCGCTGCGGCGTGCCGAACAGATTGCCGAGCACCGGCATGTCGAAACCGGTCGGGTTCTCGAAGAGCAGCGCCGGGCCCTGTTTGCGCAGGGTGCGGTCACAGATTTCGGTCATTTCCAGAACCGGGGAGACGGCCGTCGTGACGCGCTTGAGCTCACCGCGTTGTTCCAGGCCGCTGATAAAGTCGCGCAGATCGCGATACTGCATGCTTGAGCCTCGCATGGGCCGGCAGGGTCGGGTCGCAAAGTTTAGCGCCCGCGTCGGATTTTCCAAAACCTGCAGACAGACGAAGGCCGGGTTTCCCCGGCCTTGTTGGCAACGACCAGTCGCTTACTTGCGCTTCATGGACATGAAGAATTCGTCGTTGGTCTTGGTGTCCTTGAGCTTGTCGAGGAGGAATTCGATGGCGGCGATTTCGTCCATCGGGTGCAGCAGCTTGCGCAGGATCCAGATGCGCTGCAGCTCGTCCTCGGCGGTCAGCAACTCTTCGCGGCGGGTGCCGGAGCGGTTGATGTTGATGGCCGGGAACACGCGCTTCTCGGCGATGCGGCGGTCCAGTTGCAGCTCCAGGTTGCCGGTGCCCTTGAATTCCTCGTAGATCACCTCGTCCATCTTCGAACCGGTTTCCACCAGCGCAGTGGCGAGGATGGTCAGGCTGCCGCCTTCCTCGATGTTACGCGCGGCGCCGAAGAAGCGCTTGGGCTTCTCCAGCGCGTGGGCGTCGACACCACCGGTGAGCACCTTGCCGGAGCTGGGGATCACGGTGTTGTAGGCGCGCGCCAGACGGGTGATGGAGTCGAGCAGGATGACCACGTCCTTCTTGTGCTCGACCAGGCGCTTGGCCTTCTCGATCACCATCTCGGCGACCTGCACGTGACGGGTCGGCGGCTCGTCGAAGGTGGAGGCGACCACCTCGCCGCGCACGGTGCGCTGCATCTCGGTCACTTCTTCCGGGCGCTCGTCGATCAAGAGGACGATCAGATGGCACTCGGGATTGTTGCGGGTGATGTTGCTGGCAATGTTCTGCAGCATGATCGTCTTGCCCGCCTTCGGCGGGGCGACGATCAGGCCGCGCTGGCCCTTGCCGATAGGCGCAGTCAGGTCGATCACGCGACCGGTGAGGTCCTCGGTGGAGCCGTTGCCGGCCTCCATCTTCAGGCGCTCATTGGGGAACAACGGCGTAAGGTTCTCGAACAGGATCTTGTTCTTCGCGTTTTCCGGCCGATCGTAGTTGATCGAGTCGACCTTGAGCAGGGCGAAGTAACGCTCACCTTCCTTCGGCGGGCGAATCTTGCCGACGATGCTGTCGCCGGTGCGCAAGTTGAAACGGCGGATCTGGCTGGGCGACACGTAGATATCGTCCGGGCCGGCCAGGTAGGAAGAATCCGCGGAGCGCAGGAAGCCGAAACCGTCCTGGAGAATCTCCAGCACGCCATCACCGGAGATTTCCTCGCCGCTTTTCGCGTGCTTCTTGAGCAGGGAGAAAATCACGTCCTGCTTGCGCGAACGGGCCATGTTGTCGATGCCCATCTGTTCGGCCATTTCCAGCAGTTCGGTGATGGGCTTTTGCTTGAGTTCAGTCAGATTCATAGAGAGAGTCAGGAAGGATGTAGAAAGCGATTAGCTTGAGAAGCCGCGCAGCAGGAGACGAACGGATTCGTTGTGCTTTATGAGGCTGAAGTGCGTCGGCGACGGCATGCAGAGGGCGACGGAAGAATGCGTCGCGAGGCCGAATTTAGCACCGTGCAGGCGCAGCGTCCACCCTGCCGATGAAAAAAGCCCCCGCGTCTGCGGGGGCTTTTCGAGTGAACCCGGAAGGCTCGGAACTCAGATATTGCTGTCGAGGAACGCCGCCAATTGCGACTTGGACAGCGCGCCGACCTTGGTCGCCTCGACGTTGCCGTTCTTGAACAGCATCAGCGTCGGAATGCCGCGCACGCCGTACTTCGGCGGGGTTTCCTGGTTCTCGTCGATGTTCAGCTTGCAGACCTTGAGCTTGCCTTCGTAATCCTTGGCGATCTCGTCGAGCACCGGAGCGATCATCTTGCAGGGACCGCACCACTCGGCCCAGTAATCGACCAGCACCGGGCCATCCGCCTGGAGGACGTCCTGTTCGAAGCTGGCATCGCTGACTTTGGTGATGAATTCGCTCATGGGAAGTCTCCGTGATTCGGAAGCAAAAAAGTGGCGACATCATAGCCCGGCTTCAGCCGTACCGAAAGACGCGGAACGATTGGGTCTCTCGATGGACCCGATATTCCGGGGACCGTTCCCGCCCGGCGGACCGGGCCGAAACGGAAAACGGTCCGGGCCTCAGTCGCCGAGCGTGGCGAACGCGATACCGGTGCGCAGGGCCGCCGCGCGGATATGCTGCTGCATCGCCTTCTGCGCCGGGCCGGCGGCGTGCCGGGCCAGGGCCTTGAGGATCTTGCGGTGCTCCTGCCAGGTTTCCAGCGCCCGTTCCGGGCGAATGAACGGCAGTTTCTGGCTTTCCAGGAAGATCTCCGCACGGGATGCGACCAGGCCGAACATGGCCTGGTTGCCGCTGGCGGCGAGGATGCGCTGGTGGAATTCGAAGTCCAGCCGCGCCGCCTGCTCGAAATCCCCGGCGCGCAACTCGCCGCGCATCCGCTCGACATTGTCCTGCAGCACGTCCAGCTCCTCGGCGGTCAGCACCCCGGCGGCCAAACCGCAGGCGAACCCCTCCAGGGCGAAACGCAGCTGGAAGGTATCGGCCGCCGACACGGCGGCGAAGGGCCAGGCGAAGCCCGTGGCCGCCTCCAGCCGCTGCGGCTCCTGTACGAACACGCCCTTGCCCGCCTGCACACTGACCAGCCCCAGCGCGCTGAGCGAGGACAGCGCCTCGCGCAGCGAAGCCCGGCTGACCCCGAGACGCTCGGCCAGCTCGCGCTGCGACGGCAGGGCATCGCCCGGGCGGTAGCCCTGCTCGTCGATCAGACGGCGGATCGCCTGCAAGGCATATTCGGGTACGGCACGGGGGGCGGAAGCATGCATGGCTGTTCGGGCCGGTCAGTCCAGTGGAGTCGCCTTTGTACGACCAGAACCCCGCCGCAGGCAAGCGACGCCCCCTTATGAAACACCCATTCCGGGCACGCCCCCGAATGAGGCACGCGCACATATGACCGTTCGGTCAAATACCGCAACTGTTCAGACCAGTAAGACCTTGTTTTTCCACTGGCGGACCGGCCGAAGCCATGAATTGCCTGGGACTTGGCATGGGCAATGCACTGCGCGAACCGGCAAAACACTTCATTTCTTGCTGGAGATCGACATGCGCAGAATCCACCGCAGCCTGCTGGGCACCCTGTTCGCCGCCCTGGCCTTCGGCCTGACCCCGGCCCACGCCGACGCCCTCGACGACATCGGCGCCCGCGGCGTGCTCAAGGTCGCCGTGCCGCAGGATTTCCCGCCATTCGGCTCGGTCGGCCCGGACCTCAAGCCACGCGGCCTGGACATCGACACCGCGCAACTGCTGGCCGACAAGCTGGCGGTGAAACTGGAGCTGACCCCGGTCAACAGCACCAACCGCATCCCCTTCCTCACCACCGGCAAGGTCGACCTGGTGATCTCCAGCCTCGGCAAGAATCCCGAGCGCGAGCAGGTGATCGACTTCTCCGCCGCCTATGCGCCCTTCTACCTCGGCGTGTTCGGCCCGGAAGAAGCGGCAGTCGCCAGCCTCGACGATCTCGACGGCAAGACCATCAGCGTCACCCGTGGCTCGGTCGAGGACATCGAGCTGAGCAACGTCGCCCCCAAAGGGGCCACGCTCAAGCGTTTCGAGGACAACAACTCGACCATCGCCGCCTACCTCTCCGGCCAGGTCGAGCTGATCGCCAGCGGCAACGTGGTGATGGCCGCCATCGCCGAGCGCAACCCCAGGCGCGTGCCGGTGATGAAGCTCAACCTGAAGAACTCGCCCACCTATGTCGGCCTGAACAAGAACGAGCCGGCCCTGCTGGAGAAGGTCAACGCCATCATCGCCGCCGCCAAGGCCGACGGCAGCCTCGACGCGATCAGCCAGAAGTGGCTGAAGCAACCGTTGCCGGCCGAACTCTGAGCCCGCGCGCGGAGGTCTGAGACATGGCATACCGGTTCGACTTCGCCGCCGTCCTGCAGCACAGCGACCTGCTGCTGCAGGGCGCGGCCTTCACCCTCGGCCTGACCGCGATCGGCACCCTGCTCGGCGTCGCTCTCGGCATCGTCGGGGCAATCCTGCGCGCCTGGCGCATCCGCCCGTTCGACCGCATCTTCGGCGCCTACGTGGAGCTGATCCGCAACACGCCGTTCATCGTCCAGCTGTTCTTCATCTTCTTCGGCCTGCCCTCGCTGGGCTTTCGCCTGGGCGAGTGGGAAGCTGCGGTGCTGGCGATGGTGATCAACCTCGGCGCCTACTCCACCGAGATCATCCGCGCCGGCATCCAGGCCATCCCGGCCGGGCAACTGGAGGCTGCGGCGGCACTGGCCATGAGCCGCTTCGAGACCTTCCGCCACGTGGTCCTGCGCCCGGCGCTGGCCAAAGTCTGGCCGGCGCTGTCGAGCCAGATCATCATCGTCATGCTCGGCTCGGCGGTGTGCTCGCAGATCTCCACCGAGGAGCTGTCGTTCGCCGCCAACTTCATCCAGTCGCGCAACTTCCGCGCCTTCGAGACCTACCTGGTCACCACCGCGTTGTATCTGCTCATGGCCATCCTCATCCGCCAGCTGCTGGCCTGGTTCGGCCGCCGCTTCGTCATGGGAGCGCGCTGATGGACTTCACCCTCTGGGACATCCTGCGCAACCTGCTGGTGGGCCTGCAGTGGACCCTGCTGCTGTCGCTGGTGGCCTTCGTCTGCGGCGGCCTCGCCGGCCTGCTGGTGCTGCTGGCACGCATCGCGCCGCTACGGCTGCCACGCCTGTTGGCCAAGGGCTATATCGAGCTGTTCCAGGGCACGCCGCTGCTGATGCAGCTGTTCCTGGTGTTCTTCGGCATCGCCCTGCTCGGCATCGACGTCTCGCCCTGGCTGGCCGCCGCGATCGCGCTGACCCTGTTCACCAGCGCCTTTCTCGCCGAGATCTGGCGCGGCTGCGTCGAAGCCATCGGCCGCGGCCAGTGGGAGGCCGCCGAAAGCCTGGCCATGAGCCGCCTGGAAACCCTGCGCCACGTCGTGCTGCCGCAGGCGCTGCGCATCGCCGTGGCGCCCACCGTCGGCTTCTCGGTGCAGGTGGTCAAGGGCACCGCGGTGACCTCGATCATCGGCTTCACCGAACTGACCAAGACCGGCAGCATGCTGGCCAACGCCACCTTCGAGCCGTTCATGGTCTACGGCTTCGTCGCCCTCGGTTACTTCCTGCTCTGCTACCCGCTCTCGCTCGCTGCATACCGCCTGGAAAGGAGGCTGAATGTCACTGCTTAACGTCACCGCCCTGCACAAGTACTACGGCGACAACCACGTGCTCAAGGGCATCGACCTGGCCGTCGAGGAAGGCGAAGTGGTCGCCATCATCGGCCGCAGCGGCTCGGGCAAGAGCACCTTCCTGCGCACCCTCAACGGCCTGGAATCGATCGACGACGGCGTCATCGAGGTGGACGGCGAGTACATCGACGCCGCCCGCGCCGACCTGCGCAGCCTGCGGCAGAAGGTCGGCATGGTGTTCCAGCAGTTCAACCTGTTCCCGCACCTGACGGTGGGCGAGAACGTCATGCTGGCGCCGCAGGTGGTGAAGAAGACGCCGCGCGCCGAGGCCGAGCGGATCGCCCGGCAGATGCTCGAGCGCGTCGGCCTGGCGGAGAAGTTCGATGCCTACCCCGAGCGCCTGTCCGGCGGCCAGCAGCAGCGCGTGGCCATCGCCCGCGCCCTGGCCATGTCGCCCAGGGTGCTGCTGTGCGACGAGATCACCTCGGCGCTCGACCCGGAACTGGTCAACGAGGTGTTGGCGGTGGTCAAGCAACTGGCCAGCGAGGGCATGACCCTGGTCATGGTCACCCACGAAATGCGCTTCGCCCGCGAAGTGGGCGACAAGCTGGTGTTCATGCACCAGGGCAAGGTGCACGAGATTGGTGATCCCAGGGCGTTGTTCGCCGCGCCACAGACCGAGGAGCTGCGCAACTTCATCGGCTCGGTGAACCTGTGAAGCCGTGCATCACGGAAACGCACGGGTTGGATCGGGGCACATAGGTTGGGTCGGGGCGCGCAGCCTGAGGAGCCTAGCGACGAAGCCCAACAGATTCGTGCCGACTCCATGCCGATCCCAGTCGGGCTTCGCTACGCTCAGCGCCAACCTACTCGCGATCCATGACGAAGACATAGCCTTCGGAAAGGTTGTCGCATGCGACGAGCAGTCACTGCAACGCTCCCCGGCCAAGCCTGGGCCGGGCAGAGCAGGTCATCTAGACAAGTGCCGGCGCCGTCCTTTTGCGTTGGCTCATCCGCCGGCTCGTGGCAGGATGGCGCCGTAATCGAACGAGACGCCGTTAACATGCCCCAATCCCCCGCCGAAAGTTTTCCCATGATCGCCGCCCTCGACCTGGGCTCGAACAGTTTCCACATGGTGCTGGCACGCACCAGCAACGGCGAGATGCGCATACTCGAACGGCTCGGCGAAAAGGTACAGCTGGCCGCGGGCATCGACGAGAACCGCCTGCTCGACGAAGCGGCGATGCAGCGCGGGCTCGACTGCCTGCGCCGTTTCGCGCAACTGGTCAATCATCTGCCGCAGGGCGCGGTGCGCATCGTCGGCACCAACGCACTGCGTGAAGCACGCAATCGCGCCACCTTCATCCGCCGCGCCGAAGAGATCGTCAATCATCAGGTCGAGGTCATCTCCGGCCGCGAAGAGGCGCGTCTGATCTATCTCGGCGTGTCGCACACCATACCAAGCAGTTCCGGCCGGCGCCTGGTGGCCGACATCGGCGGTGGCAGTACCGAATTCATCATCGGCGAGGGCTTCGAATCGCAGCTGCGCGAAAGCCTGCAGATGGGCTGCGTGAGCTACACCCAACGCTTCTTCCGCGACGGCAAGATCACCCCGGTACGCTACGCCCAGGCCTACACCGCCGCGCGGGTCGAACTGATGGGCATCGAGCATGGCCTGCGCCGGCTCGGCTGGCAGGAATCCATCGGTGCGTCCGGCACCATCCGCGCCGTCGGTCTGGCGATCAAGAGCGGCGGCTTCGGCAACGGCGAAGTCAATGTCGAAGGGCTGGGATGGCTCAAGCGCAAGCTGTTCAAGCTCGGCGACGTGGAGAAGATCGACATCGATGGCGTCAAGCCGGACCGCCGCGGCGTGTTCCCGGCCGGCCTGGCGATTCTCGAGGCGATCTTCGATGCCCTGGAGATCAGCAGCATGACCCACTCCGAAGGCGCATTGCGCGAAGGCGTGCTGTACGACCTGCTCGGCCGGCACCATGACGAGGACATCCGCGACCGCTCGCTGAGCTTCCTGATGGAGCGCTACCACGTCGACATGGAGCAGGCCGCGCGAGTCGAAGCCAAGGCACTGGAGGCGTTCGACCAGGTGACGCAAGCCTGGAACCTTGATCAGAACTGGCACCGCGAGCTGCTCGCCTGGGCCGCCCGGGTGCATGAAGTGGGCCTGGATATCGCTCATTACCACTACCACAAGCATGGCGCCTACCTGATCGAACATTCCGACCTGCCCGGCTTCTCACGTCAAGATCAGCTGATGCTGGCGTTGCTGGTACGCGGCCACCGACGCAACATCCCGCAGGACAAGTTCGGCGAGATCGGCACCGACGCCGATGCCCTGGTGCGCCTATGCATCCTGCTGCGCTTCGCCATCCTGTTCCACCATATCCGCGGCGCCAATGCCGTTTCCGAGGTGCAGCTGGAGGCCAGCGAGCGCGGCCTCGAGCTGGTCTTCCCGGCTGGCTGGCTGGACGCCAACCCGCTGACCCGCGCCGACTTCGAGGCCGAAGCCGCCTGGCTGGCACGGGTTGGTTACACATTGCGGATGAAATGACAGGGGACGCCGGTTCGGCACGATTCCGACAGGAGCACCGAGGCCCTGCACTGTGCTGGAACTAACTGTGCTGGAACTAAAGGTAGGCAGTAGCCGCCCCTGCGGCAAATACCGGCAAAGCGTGTGGCTCAGCAGCGGTACTGGATGGCGTCCCCGTGATACAGCAATGAAAATCGCCTAGCGCCGGTCCAATCGGTGATGACCCGGCGCTGGCTGGGGTTTGGAGCCTGCTTTTAATCTTTAGAACGACGTGCTGACGCTGGTGAAGAAGGTCCGGCCCGGCTCGTTGTAGGTGTAGGCGCCGGCCTCGCGGGCGTTGCCTTCGCGATACAGACGCTTGTCGAACAGGTTGTTGACGCCGGCGCTCAGGCTCAGTTGCTCGCCGAAGGCATAGGTGCCGCTGAGTCCAACCAGCGCGTAGGGCGAAATCTGCCGACGGGCGTCGCCACTCAGGACGTTGCCTTGGTAATCGTATTTGCCAGGCTTCTGCTTGCCGTACCAAGTCACCGTACCCTGTAGCGATAACGGCTCGCTGGCCTGCCAGTCGAGCGTCGAGTTCACCGTATATTCCGGGATGATCGACAGCGGCTCGCCGGTTTCCTTGTTCTCGGACTGGAGCATGTAGGTGAAGTTGGTACGCCAGTCCAGGCGCGCGGCCAGCGGTACCTTGAGCGTGCCTTCGAGGCCTTCGACCACGGCCCGCGGCACGTTTTCCCAGCGGAAGACGTCGGCATCGGCGTAAACCGGGCTACTGCCACCGGCGGCACTAGCGACCGGAGTACGGCCGGCCTCGATCTTGTCGCGGTAGTCGTTGCGGAACCAGGTGATGCCGGCGACCCAGTCGTCACGACGGAACTCGATGCCCAGTTCCTTGTTGATGCTGGTTTCCGCATCGAGCCCCTCATTGCCCTGCAGGTAGCAGCTGCCGTTGCCGCCCCAGCAGCCCGTGCCACGGCTGTAGAGCAGGTAGTCGGGGTTGAGCTGGTAGAGGTTCGGCGCCTTGTAGGCGCGGGCGATGCCGGCCTTGAGGACGAACTCGCTGCCCAGGTCCTGGGACAGGTTGAGCGACGGACTCCAGTTGCTGCCGACGGTGCTGTGATGATCGAAGCGCAGGCCGGGGGTGAGGATGGTGCCGGGGCGCAGTTCGATGTTGTCCTCAATGAACAGCGACGAAATGCGCGCCGAGGATTCGGTGGAGCGACCGGCATCGGCGATGCCGGGCACCGAGCCGGCCTCGCCAGTGGTCTGGGTGTTGGAGAAGGGATCGTCCATCTGCTGCTCGACCCACTCGGCGCCCAGGGTCAGCACCTGTTCGACGGCGCCGGACAGCGGCAGGTTGATCTCGCTGTGGGCGGTGGTGCTTTCCAGTTCGGTGGTGCCGAAGTTCGCCCCGCTGAAGTTGCCCTCGGTGGCGCCGGCGAGTCCTTCCTCGATGCGCTTGTTGCGCGTCCGCTCGTACTGCAGGTAGTTGAGCGTGGTGCCGAAATCCCAGTCGCCGCGGTGGGTGAGCGCATAGCTCTGCCGGTACAGGGTGTTGGTTTCGCGGCCGAGCCAGGGCGTGCGATAGCCCACGATGAAGTCGGCGCCCACGTTGTTCATCGAGTCGCCCGCATAGATATTGCCCTGCCGGCTGAAACCCGCTTCCAGCTCCAGGGTCTGCTGGTCGTCCAGGCGCCAGGCCAGCAGGCCGTTGACGTCCTTGTTGCGCACACCCTCGCGGCCGGAGGTGACGAAGGTGCCGATGGAATGGCCGGCGTTGATGTCCTCGTCGTCCATGTCGGTCTTGTTCAGGTTGCCGTACAGGCGATAAGAGAGGTTCTCCGTCAGCGGGCCGTTGAGGCCGAAGTTGATGCGTTTGCTGGCGCCTTCCTCGCCATGCTGCGGCATGTTCAGGTACAGCGTGGCGTTGCCGTGGTGCTCCCCTGCGCCCGGCGCCTTGGTGATGATGTTGATCACCCCGCCCGCCGCGCCATTGCCGTAGCGCGCCGCCGCCGGGCCACGCAGCACTTCGATGCGCTCGATCTGCTCAGCCGGAACCCAGTTGGTGTCGCCGCGGGTATCACGGTCGCCGCGCCAGCCGTAGCGTACGGAATTGCGCGAGGTGACCGGCTTGCCGTCGACCAGGATCAGCGTGTTCTCCGGGCCCATGCCGCGGATGTCGATCTGCCGGTTGTTGCCGCGCGCGCCGGAGCCGCTGTTGCCGGTCAGGTTGACGCCCGGCTGCTTGCGGATGATCTCGGCGATGTCGTTGGCCGGCGGCGCCTTGCGGATGTCCTCGGCGGTGATGATCGAGACGCCGGGCGCCTGCTTGAGTTCCTCCTGCGCCGTAGCCAGGATCTCGACATCCTGCAGCTGCAGTGCTTCTTCCTCGGCGTGGGCGACCAGCACCGGCAACGCCAGCAGCGTGGCGGCGGCGAGACGGCTGAATGATGGATACGGTGATAAAGACACGGCGACAGCTCCCCCTGCACAAGGCGCCCTCTCGGCGCCATGCGCACAAATGCAAATGATTTGTATCAGCAGTTTTCGGCGCGTAGTCTTGCACGTCCGCCTTATCGAAGGTTTTGCGCAAAAGGCTTTGTTCTTTGCGCAACGCGTTTCGCTTCAATCCGAGGAGCCCAGCGATGTGCAATACCCAGGTGATCAAGCACAGCGACCTGACCAGCCTGATCGGCCCGTCCGTCAAGCTGGTGGAGAATGAAGGCGCGTCGGAACAGCTGTTCCACGGAAGTCTCACCTGGAGCCGGCTGCGTGCCGGTTTGTCGCTGCACTGCAGCGATTGTTAGGAACTGCACAACTTCACCACCCAGACCGAAGTCGCCCCGCATCTGGCACTGCTGATCTTTCTCGAAGGCCGCAGCGATGTCGCCTATGACCAGCACCGGGTCAGTCTCGGCTGTCGCAACGTCGGCAATCGACGCCCGACCGCCGAAGGCGTGGCACTGACGCTGACCGAACCGGTGCTGTTCCGGCGTCGTGCACGCCGCGGCGCACAGGTTCGCAAGGTCTGCGTCAGCCTCACCCCGGAGTGGTTCGAAACCGTGGGCGGCGATTACGCGGCCGCCTGCGAACTGGCCGGTCTGGGCCGTCAGCATCTGGCCATCCGCCATTGGCAGCCCTCGGCCCGGCTGCTGGCACTGGTCGAACAGATGCTCAGCCCGCCCGACTACAACCCGCTGTTGCAGCATCTGTACCTGGAGAGTCGCGCACTGGAGATCGCCAGCGAAGCCATGAGCCTGGCCAGCGGCCAGTTCGCGCCGTCCCAACCCGGTTTGCGCCCGCAGGAGCATCAGCGCATCCGCCGCACCCTGGAACTCCTGCAGAGCGACACCGCCGATAATTGGTCGCTGGAGCGCATCGCCCAGGAAATCGGCGTCAACGTCAGTACGCTGCAGCGCCAGTTCCAGGCGAGCCAGGGCATGTCGCTGTTCGAGTACCAGCGCCGCCGCAAACTGCTGCAAGCACGCGAGGCGCTGGAACGCCAGGGCGTCAGCGTCAGTTACGCCGCGTGGCAGGCCGGCTACAGCAGCGCGGCGAACTTTTCCACGGCATTCAAACGCGCCTTCGGCCTTACGCCGAAACAAGCCCGGGCGCGGATCTAACGCGCCTGTTCTACCTGGCTTTGCGGAGCGGTCGTCGTCAGCGTCCAGACCCCATCCGGAGCGGTCCTGCGCAGGTGCCGGGCGCTGAGGCGGGCCAGCCAGGCCAGCAAGCCAGCACCCAGCAGCGCCACCAGATCCACGGCCAGGCTCGCCCAGTCGCGGTGCACCCACCAGGGGCAGTCCGGCCAGAGCCAGGCGAGCAGGCTGGCCAGCGGAATCAGCAGCGTCGACAGAGCGGCCAGACCGAGCAGGTCGATAGCGGCACGTGGCGCACCGCGCCATAGCGCCCAACCGACGCAGGCCAGAAAAACCACGTAGTAAGCGCTGATATGCCAAGCCTGTGACGGCAGATTCCAGCCGTGCAGCCACTTGGCCGAAGCCAGGCTCAAAGAAATGCCGCTGACGCAGCCGAGGCAGACACCGACGCTGAGCGCACCGAGCATTCGACTGCCGCGCGTCTGCTCAGGCTGCTGCCCAGCCTGGCGGGCGCGGCGTCGGCGGGTCTCGATCCAGAGCAGGTTGCCGGTATAGAACAAGGCGGCGCCAGCCAGGCCGAGCAGGAAATAGCCCCAGTCCACCCAGTGGCCGCCGTAGCTGGCGAAATGCAGGGCGAAGAACAGACTGATCAGGCTGTCCCATAGCGGGCCCTGGCCCGGCACGTAGCTGTCGTTGAGGGGCGCCCCGGTAGCGGCCACCAGCACCAACAAGCCACCTTCGACGGTGCGCTGCGGGTATCGTTCGTCGAGCCCGCGAACGATCACGCTGGCGCCGCGCTTGCCGGCGTGCTGGTAGGTCAGCGTGTGCGGCTGGAAATGCGGCGCCGCCTGCCGGGCATGGACCAGCAACTGCTGCGGCGAAAGCATCGGCGCCGGCTCCGGGCCGCGCTCGAGGCCGGCGAGCGGTCCTCCGGCATCCCAGTGCTGCTGCAGGTTGCCACCGTAGATCAGGCGATCCTGCAGGGCATAGAGCGGATCGTGGAAGGCGAACACCAGTGCCGACAGCATGATCACCAGATGGAAAGGCAGGCTGACGATGCCCAACACATTGTGGCTGTCGAGCCAGAAGCGCTTGCGGTTGCGTCCCGGACGCACGGCGAAAAAATCCTTCACCAGCGTGGGCAGCAGCACCACGACACCGGAGATCAGCGCCAAGCCATAGAACAGGCTGACCACGCCCATCAGGGTGATGCCGATCTCGAGATCGCCGGGCACCAGGCCGGCAGTCTGGTGCAGCAGGTCGACCAGCTCACCCACCGCGGTCGGCTGCTCACGGCCGGTCTCCAAGGTGCCCTGTGCGTCGAAACGGGCGTAGTGCTGTTCGCGTTCCCCACGCGGCTGCCAGGTTAGCGGCCAGGGGTGTTGCGGATGCTGCTGCAGATGCAGGGTGAAATCCGTGACGCCCGTGGCCACCACCTGCTCCACCAACCGCGACGCCTCGTCCAGCGTCAGCGGCACCTGCGCAGCGGGTGGCTGGGCCCAGCCGTTGAGCGGAGCCTTGAATAGGGTCAGCGCGCCGGCATAGAAGGCGACGAACAGCGCCATGCCGGTGAGCAGACCAGTCCAGGTATGTACGCCCTTGTACAGACGGATCGTCTCGCTGCGCATGACATCAACTCCCGATCTGCCGGGCCAGGGCCAGGCCCGCCCAGGCCAGCACTGCCAAACCGCCGAGCCAGCCCCAGGCGCGCCATCCGCTACGGAATGCCCAGCATGTCCCAAGCGCCGCCAGCCACAGCGGTGGCACCAGCCACATGGTTACCTGGTACTTGTTCAGCGTCGCGCTACCGCCCGGCCCGAACCAAGCGAACCAGCCGCTCAACGCCAAGGCCAGGGCCAAGCCGGCAATCAATCCGGCGAGCAGCTTGGCCGGCCAATGCCGGCCCGGATCGACGCGCCGACTCATCGCGCCGACCGCCCGCCGCACAGGCCGAGGAAGGGCAATGCCGTCCAGGCGCACATCAGCAACAGGCTCATCGCCAGTACCGCAGTCGGCGCTGGTAACGCCTGTAACCAGGCCAGCAACGCCAGTCCCAGGCAGCCTGCTCCCCCCGCCCGCGCGAAAGGCGGCCAGGAGCGGCCGAGCAGGCGTTGGTGGGGTGAGGCGAGGTAGAGGGCCAGCGCGCCCAGCAGGCTCAACGTGGCACCCAGGATTGCCCACATGCGGGCCTCCGGCGTGAATGATCGGGGCCACGAGTCTGCCATGGCCCCGGCTGGCAAAGGTTTGCCGCCGCCGCTAAAACCTTTGCGCGATCATCTCCGGGGCCGGCCGCACCGAAACGGCAACCGCCTAACGGGTGCTCATCACCGGCGCGGTGAGCTTTTCCAGCAGTATGTTCTGCACGTTGCGCGGATGCTGGTTGCCAGTCGGGCTGTTGCGCACGTAGCTGCCATCCGGCTGCAGGATCCAGCTCTGCGTGTTGTCGCTGAGGAAACCCTCCAGCTCCTTCTTCACCCGCATCACCAGCTTCTTGCCCTCGACCGGGAAGCAGGTTTCCACCCGCCGATCGAGGTTGCGTTCCATCCAATCGGCGCTGGAGAGATAGAGTTTCTCGTCGCCATCGTTCTGGAAATAAAACACCCGACTGTGCTCGAGGAAACGGCCGATGATCGAACGCACCTGGATGTTGTGCGACACCCCCGCAATGCCCGGGCGCAGGCAGCACATGCCGCGCACGATCAGGTCGACGCGCACGCCGGTCTGGCTGGCCTTGTACAGCGCCTTGATCATCTTCGGATCGGTCAGCGCGTTGACCTTGAGGATGATGTGCGCCGGCCGGCCCTCGGCGGCGTGCTGGGTTTCCTGGGCGATCAGGTCGAGCAGCGTCTTCTTCAGGGTGAACGGCGCGTGCAAGAGCTTCTTCATGCGCATGGTCTTGCCCATGCCGATCAGCTGGCTGAACAGCTTGGAGACGTCCTCGCAGAGCGCGTCGTCGGAGGTCAGCAGGCTGTAGTCGGTGTACAGCCGCGCGTTGCCGGCGTGGTAGTTGCCGGTGCCCAGGTGCGCGTAACGGCACAGCTCGCCGTTCTCTCGGCGCAGGATCAGCATCATCTTGGCGTGGGTCTTGTAGCCGACCACGCCGTAGATCACCACCGCACCGGCCTGCTGCAAACGGCTGGCCAGCTGCAGGTTGGATTCCTCGTCGAACCGGGCGCGCAGCTCGATCACCGCGGTGACTTCCTTGCCGCTGCGCGCCGCGTCGACCAGCGCATCGACGATCTCGGAATTGGCGCCGGAGCGATACAGCGTCTGTTTGATCGCCAGCACGCAGGGGTCCTTGGCCGCCTCGCGCAGCAGGTCGACCACCGGCGTGAAGGACTCGAAGGGATGCAGCAGCAGGATGTCCTGCTTGTTGATCACGCTGAAGATCTTGTCGCTGTTCTGCAGCAGTCGGGGAATCGAGGGCGTGAACGGGCTGTATTGCAGTTCGGGGTGGCTGTCCAGGCCGGTGATGCTGAACAGCCGGGTCAGGTTGACCGGGCCATTGACCCGGTACATCTCGCTTTCGCCGAGGTTGAACTGCTTGAGCAGGAAGTCGGCCAGGTGCTGCGGGCAGGTGTCGGCCACCTCCAGGCGCACCGCATCGCCGTAGCGCCGTGAGATCAGCTCGCCACGCAGTGCGCGGGCCAGGTCCTCGACGTCCTCGGTGTCCACCGAGAGGTCGGCGTTGCGCGTCAGGCGGAACTGGTAGCAGCCCTTGACCCGCATGCCATGGAACAGGTCGTCGGCATGCGCGTGGATCATCGACGAGAGGAAGACGAAGTTGTCGCCCGCGCCGCCGACCGACTCTGGCACGCGAATCACCCGCGGCAGCAGCCGCGGTGCCGGGATGATCGCCAGGCCGGAATCGCGGCCGAAGGCGTCGATGCCTTCCAGCTCGACGATGAAGTTCAGGCTCTTGTTCACCAGCAGCGGAAACGGGTGCGTCGGGTCGAGGCCGATCGGCGTGATGATCGGCGCGATCTCGTCGCGGAAGTAGCGGCGCACCCAGGTCTTGAGCTTGGCCGTCCAGTGGCGGCGGCGGATGAAGCGGATCTGATGTTCGGCCAGCGCCGGCAGCAGCACGTCATTGAGGATCGCGTACTGACGGTCGACCTGCTCGTGCACCAGCTCGGAAATGCGCGCCAGCGCCTGATGCGGCTGCAGGCCGTCGGCGCCCGCCTGTTCGCGGGCGAAGGTGACGCGCTTCTTCAGCCCGGCAACGCGGATCTCGAAGAACTCGTCGAGGTTGCTGGAAAAGATCAGCAGAAACTTCAGGCGCTCCAGCAGCGGGTAGGACTCATCCAGCGCCTGCTCCAGCACGCGGATGTTGAATTGCAGCTGCGACAGCTCACGATGGATGTACAGCGTGCTGTCGTCCAGATTAGTCACCAGCGCGGCCGGCGCCTCCTCGACGACGTCCAATGGCGCAGACACCACCTCGGGCAACGTCTGCTCCAGCACCTCGCCGACCACGGCGTCCTGCAGATCCTTTTCGCTGAGTCCCTGGTTGATCATCGCTTTGCCTCGAAAGAGCTCACTGGCCCCGTTTTAATTGTTGTGCCGCCTGTTTGGCGAAATAGGTGAGGATGCCATCGGCCCCGGCACGCTTGAAGCCGACCAAAGATTCAAGGATGACGGCCTCGCTCAGCCAGCCGTTCTGGATGGCGGCCATGTGCATGGCGTATTCGCCGCTGACCTGATAGACGAAGGTCGGCGCCTTGAAAGCCTCCTTTACCCGCCAGACGATGTCCAGGTACGGCAGGCCGGGCTTGACCATGACCATGTCCGCGCCTTCGGCCAGATCGGCGCCCACTTCGTGCAGGGCCTCGTCACCATTGGCCGGGTCCATCTGATAGGTGTTCTTGTTGCTCTTGCCGAGGTTGGCGGCAGAACCGACCGCATCGCGGAACGGGCCGTAGTAGGCGCTGGCGTACTTCGCCGAGTAGGCCATGATGCGCACGTTATGGTGTTCGGCCACTTCCAGCGCCTCGCGGATCGCCTGGATGCGGCCATCCATCATGTCCGACGGCGCGATCACCTGAGCGCCAGCTTCGGCGTGGGACAGCGCCTGGCGGACCAGGGCGTCGACAGTGACGTCGTTCTGCACGTAGCCGTTGTCATCGAGAATGCCGTCCTGACCGTGCGTGGTGAAGGGATCGAGGGCGACGTCGGTGATGATGCCCAGTTCCGGGAAACGCGCGCGCAGGGCGCGGGTGGCGCGCTGCGCGATGCCATCCGGGTTCCAGGCTTCGGCCGCGTCGAGGGACTTCTTCTCCAGCGGCGTGACCGGGAACAGCGCCAGCGCCGGAATGCCCAGCGCCACCAGTTCCTCGGCCTCCTCGAGCAGCAGGTCGATGGACAGGCGCTCTACCCCCGGCATCGACGGCACCGGCTCGCGGCGGTTCTCGCCGTCGAGCACGAACACCGGCAGGATCAGATCATTGACGGTCAGCACGTTTTCGCGCACCAGGCGGCGGGAAAAATCGTCACGACGATTGCGACGCAGACGAGTAGCGGGAAACAGGCGGCTGGCAGGAACGAAACTCACGACGGACTCCTGGCCCGCAGAACGGGCGAATATGACGTTTATAGGCCCGGCACATGACGAAATGATGACAACGCCAGACTGCCGAACCTCCGAAATCGCCCCATTGTCGCCAGCCATGCCGACGACTGCCAGTGCTTTGATCAAGCGCAAACCGCCGCGCCAGACCTGCGGCAATGAACACTGGCGCACCGCGCGAATCCAACGGAACGTGTAGGGCTTACCTGGAACCGTTCCAGGGATTAGCATCGAACGCATCCGCCATGCCCTACGCAGGGCCGCTGAACTTGACCAGGAGTACCACCATGAACAAGAAAGTCGCCGTGATCCTCTCCGGCTGTGGCGTCTACGACGGCTCGGAGATCTACGAGAGCGTCATCACCCTGCTGCGCCTGGACCAGCGTGGCGTCAAGGTGCAGTGCTTCGCACCGAACATCGCGCAGATGCACGTGATCAATCACCTGACCGGCGAGGAGATGCCGGAGTCGCGCAACGTGCTGACCGAGTCGGCTCGCCTGGCCCGCGGCGAGATCAAGGACCTGCGCGAGGCGCGCGCCGAGGACTTCGATGCGCTGATCATTCCCGGCGGTTTCGGCGCCGCGAAGAACCTCTCCAATTTCGCGACCGAAGGCGCCAGCAGCAAGGCACTGCCGGATGTGGTGGCGTTGGCCCAGGCCTTTGCCGAGGCACGCAAGCCAGTCGGCATGATGTGCATCGCACCGACCATGGCCGCGCAGATCTTCGGCGCCGGCGTGGTCTGCACCCTCGGCAGTGACGAGGCCGATGCCGCCAAGGCGGTCACGCAGATGGGCGCCGAGCATCAGGCGTGCGAGGTCAGCGACATCGTCGTGGACAAGCAGCATCGACTGGTGACCACCCCGGCGTACATGCTGGCGCAGTCCATCAGCGAAGCCGCTTCGGGCATTTACAAGCTGGTCGACCGGGTACTGGAGATGACCACCGAGGAGTGATCCGAACGCCGCCGAACGATCCCGGGTCCGCCCGGGATTTTTTTGCGCGAAAGTCGCCAAAGCCGCGGCTGCTCGTGCCGCAGCCCTGTTCAGCACGAACATCCTCGGGCAGCTTGATCGCTCATCCACAGGAACGCCGACCATGAACCACGACGACGCACTGCTCGCCGAGCAGGCCCAGGCGGTACGCCAGATGTTCGAACGCATCCCCTTCAACCAGGCGCTGGGCATCGAACTCGACGAGGTATCGACCTCCCAGGTCGTCATGCATCTACCGATGAAGCCGGAGCTGGTCGGCAACTTCGTCCACGGCATCCTGCATGGCGGGGTCATCGCCTCGCTGCTGGACGTGGCCGGCGGGGCGATGGCGATGCTCGGCGCCTTCGACAAGCATCGCCATCTGACCACCCAGGAGCGCGCCGCACGGCTTTCCCGGCTGGGCACCATCGACCTGCGCATCGACTACCTGCGCCCAGGTCGAGGCACGCGCTTCAGCGCCAGCGCGGTGCTGCTGCGCTCGGGCAACAAGGTCGCGGTGGTGCGTTCGGAGCTGCACAACGAACTGGGCACTCTGATCGCCGTGGGCACCGGCACTTATCTTTGCGGCTGATCGGCCGATAGGAGATTGGCGGCCAGAGTGACCTCTCGTACACTCTGGCCGAAGATGGCAATGAGCCACTATCTCCACGAGGCAGGACGCCCGAACTGTTCGAGTGCCGCCGCGTGTCCAGACTCCTGTTTTCCGAGCTTCCCGCCGACCAGATCGCTCTGCTTGGCCACAGTCACGACCCGCTGCTGGTCGTTCTTTCCTACCTGGTCGCCAGCGCGGCGGCGTTCACCGCCTTGGCGCTGGCCAAGCGGGTCAGCCGCAGCGGCAGCCCGCGCGGTCGCGAATTGTGGCGTTGGGTCGGTGCGTTCGCCCTGGGCGGCGGCATCTGGTCGATGCATTTCATCGGCATGCTGGCCTTCAGCGCACCGCTGGACATCAGCTACGACCATCGCATTACCCTGCTTTCGCTGCTGATCGCCATAGCCGTGTCCTACGTGGTGATGCATCTGCTCGGCCGCGATCGCCTCAGCATTCCGCAGTACGCGATGGCCGGAACGGCCGCCGGCATCGGCATTGCCGCCATGCACTACACCGGAATGGCGGCGATCCGCTCGCTGGCCACGCTCTACTACGCACCGCTGGCCTTCGCCGCCTCGGTGCTGATCGCCATCGGCGCCTCGATCGCCGCGCTGGTGCTGGGGTTTCACTTCCGCGCCAGCCAGAGCCGGCATCAGCACTGGCAGCGCCTGCTCTGCAGCCTGTTGATGGGTGCGGCGATCGTTTCGATGCACTACACCGGCATGCATGCGCTGACCTTGGCAGTCCCCGCCCACATGCTGGAGCACACCGCCCCATTCGGCAGTCACGGCGGCCAGCATGCCGTCCTCGCCTCGGCAATCGGTCTGGTCGCCCTGCTGGTAATCGTCACCGGCATCGCCGCCAGCTGGGCCGAACAGCGCTTCAGCGAGCAACGCCAGGCACTCGACCAGGCCGAGCACCAGCTCAACGCGATGACCCATTACGACCCGCTGACCAATCTGTTCAACGGCCGCGCCTTCACCGAGATGGTCACCCAGGTCCTGGCCGCACGCGAGGAACGCCAGGCGCTGGCCGTGCTGGTGGTGGACCTGGACAACTTCAAGCGGATCAACGACAGCCTCGGTCACCGCAGCGGCGACCTGGCATTGCAGCAGGCGGCGCATCGAATCCGCGCGGTACTCGGACAGCACGATATGCTGGCGCGCTTCTCCGGCGACGAGTTCTGCGTCTTGACGCTCGGCCAGTGGGAGCATGCCCAGGCGCTGGCCAACCACATCCTCGAACAGCTGCGCCCGCCCTTCACCCTCGGCGACACTCAGCTGCACCTGACCGCCAGCATCGGTATCAGCCAGTACCCCGAAGACGGGCTCAGCTTCGACGCGCTGTTCCGCCACGCTGGCCTCGCGGTAGGCCAGTGCAAGGCCAGTGGTCGCAACCGCAGCCTGCGCTTCAACCCGGCGCTCGAACTGCGCGCCCAGGAAGATCTGTCGCTGGAACAAGACTTGCGCCGAGCGCTGAACGAAAACCTGCTCAGCGTGAACTATCAGCCCATCGTCGACGGTCGCAGCGGCGAGCCGGTGAGCCTCGAAGCGCTGGTGCGCTGGCAGCATCCGCAGCAGGGTTTCATAAGCCCCGAGCGCTTTGTCGGGCTGGCCGAGCAGCACGGTTTCGTCGCCGAACTGGACGCCTGGGTCGCGCGTCGCGCCTGTGTCGACCTGGTCACCTTGCTCGATGAGGGCTACGACCTGCGGGTCGCGGTCAATTGCTCGGCGCTCAACCTGTCCAATCCACAGATGCCGGAGGTCGTGGCGCACATTCTTGAACGCACCGGCCTCGACCCGGCGCGACTGACCGTGGAAGTCACCGAAAATGCGCTGATGAACAGCCTTGGCGCGGCGGTGCGCACCCTCAATGCCGTCCGCGAACTCGGGGTGAAGGTTTCCATCGATGACTTCGGCAGCGGCTATTCCTCGCTGGCCTACCTGCGCAAGCTGCCGGTGAACACCCTGAAGGTCGACCGCGCCTTCGTTCAGGAAATCGCCGAGCAGGCCAATGACCGTGCCATCACCGCAGCGATCATCGCCATGGCGCACAAGCTCGGCCTCAGGGTAGTGGCGGAAGGTGTCGAGGAGGAGGTGCAACTGGCCTATCTACGCGAGAACGGCTGCGATTACATCCAGGGCTACTACTACAGCCGCCCGCTGCCACTGACGGAGCTGCGCGGCTGGCTGGCCGCGCGGCGGACCCTCAGCGCGGCCGCGACAACCGCGTGAGTAGGCGGTCCAGGGCGTTGGCGAAGGCCTGACGGTCACGCTCGCTGTAGGCCGCCTGACCGCCGCCCATCTGGCCCTGATCGCGTAGATCGGTGAACAGGTTGCGCACCGCCAGCCGCTCGCCCATGTTGCGCTCGTCGAACTCGCGACCGCGCGGGTCGAGCGCCGCGACGCCCTTCTTCACCAGTCGATCGGCCAGCGGAACGTCACTGCAGACCACCAGGTCACCCGGAACGGCGTGCTCGACCAGGTAGTCGTCGGCGGCATCCGGCCCGCTCGGCACCACGATCAGCCGCACGCAGGCGAACGCCGGCTTGACCTGGCTCTGCCCGGCAACCAGCAGCACCTCGAACCGGCGTTTGAGGGCGAACTTGATCACCTGGTCCTTGGCCGCGCGTGGACAGGCATCGGCATCGATCCACACGCGCATGGCGGTCGCCTCGCTCATGCCGCCGCGCGCCTGACCGTCGCCAGCAGCGCCGCCGCGCCGGCGAACATGGCGGCGAAACTGCGATTGACCAGGCGCTGCTGACGCGGCGTGCGCAACAGCCGCAGCACTTTCGCCGCCAGCCCGGTGTAGCCGGCCATGACGATCAGATCGACCACCACCATGGTCGCGGCCATCTCGCTGTATTGCAGCAGCAACGGCCGTTGCGGATCGAGAAACTGCGGCAGCACGGCGAGGATGAAGACGATCGCCTTGGGGTTGCTGGCGTTGACCACAAACCCACGCAACATCAGGCTCAGCGGCCTGCCGATGGGCCGCGGGGCGGCGGAATCGTCCAGCGCCTCGGGCTGCGCCTGCCACTGCTTCCAGGCCAACCAGAGCAGATAACCGACGCCGAACCACTTGATCAGGCTGAATGCCAGCTCCGAGGTGGCCAGCACCGCGCCGACGCCGGCCGCGACCACGGCGATCTGCAGTACCAGGGCCAGCTGCAGGCCGATGGCATTCCAGTAGCCGCGCCAGAAACCGTACTGCAGGCCGCAGGACATCGACGCGATGGCGCCGGCGCCCGGCGAGAGACTGATCACCCAACAGGCAACGAAAAACGCGAGCCAGGTTTCCAGGGACATACTGATTACCTCCATTCAACGAGCGCCGGCCGCCCGGCGCTTCGGTTCAGCCCGGTGAGCCCTTGCCCAGCTTTACCGGGTCCTTGAGCTTGCGCTTCATGGCCTTGCGCATGCGGATGTTCAGCGCTTCGACGCCCAGCGAGAACGCCATGGCGAAGTAGACGTAGCCCTTGGGCACATGCACGTCGAAGGCTTCGGCGATCAGCAGCGTACCGACGACGATGAGGAACGACAGGGCGAGAATCTTCAGTGTCGGGTGCTTGTCGATGAACTCGCTGATGGTGCCGGCGGCCAGCATCATCACCAGCACCGCGATGACGATCGCCGCGACCATCACCGGCACGTTCTGCACCAGGCCAACGGCCGTGATCACCGAGTCCAGCGAGAAGATGATATCGATCACCGCGATCTGCAGGATGATGCCGATGAAACCCGCCTTCACCGCGCCGCTGCCAGCAGCCTGCTCCTCTTCCTCGCCTTCGACGCTGTGCCAGATCTCCATGGTGCTCTTGAACAGGAGGAACAGGCCTCCGAAGAACAGGATCAGGTCGCGCCCGGAAACGCCCTCGCCCAGCACCGTGAACAGATCGCTGGTCAGACGCATCACCCAGGCGATGGATAGCAACAGCAGAATCCGCGTGCCCATGGCCAGCGCCAGGCCGAAGAAACGTGCCTTGGGCTGCTGCTCCTTGGGCAGGCGGCTGACCAGAATCGAGATGAAGATGATGTTGTCGATGCCGAGGACGATTTCCAGGGCAGTCAGCGTCAGAAAGGCGACCCATATCTCAGGGTTGCTGAGCCATTCCATGAGGGTTCTTACTCGCTGGAGTTACGGTTGTAGAGCTGCACTTCGCTGCCACGCCAACGACGTACGGCCTTCTGGAAGAACAGGCTGTTGGGTACCTGCACGATGGCGCCGGTGCCGGCTTCGGCCACCTCTTCCAATGTGGTGTAGACCAGATTGATGTCGATGACCCGGCCCTTGACGATCGGCTTGTCGAACGCCTCGACGATCTCCACCACATCACCCAGCCGGAACGGGCCGACGGTGAGGATCAGCACCGCACAGAGCAGGTTGGACAGCACGCTCCAGATTGCGAAGAAGGCGATGGCCGCCACCGCGACGAAACCGGAGATGGCTGTCCACAGTACCGTGGCGGAAACGCCGAAGCGTTCCAACACCATGATCAGCGCGCCGCCGATGATGAACCAGCGGATGCCGCCGCGCACCGGAATCAGCAACTCCGGCGGCAGCGGATAACGTGACGACAACCGAGTCAGCCCACGGGCGACCAGACGTTGCAGCACATAGGCCACCAGCAGAATCAACAGCACCTGCAGGCCGAGCATCCACTGCAGGCGCCATTCTTCGACCAATGTCAGCCAGGGCTCGCTCATGCGCTGGCCTCCAGTTGCGCCTGCAGGCTCTCCAGTATTTCCAGCGCCTCCAGCCAGGCTTCCTCCAGCTCACCTTCGCGAACCTTCAGCTCGGCCTGCTTGGCCAGCAGCTGGCGCAGCTCATCCTTGCGCGCCGCTTCGTAAAGCGCGCTGTCGCCCAGGCGCGTTTCGAGCTCGGCCAGCTTTTCGTGCACCGTCGCCAGGTCCTTCTCCAGCTTGTCCGCCTGACGCTTGTGCGGCGCCAACTGCTGGCGCAGGGCGGCAGCGGCCTGACGCTGGGCGCGCTTGTCGGTCTTGTCCGCTGCAGGCTCGCCGCTTGCCACGGGTTGCTGCCGCGCCCGGTAATCCACCAGCCAGCGCGCGTAGTCTTCGAGATCGCCATCGAAGCTCTGCACCTGGCCGTCGGCGACCAACAGGAACTCGTCGGTGGTGCTCTTGAGCAGATGACGGTCGTGGGATACGACCAGTACCGCACCTTCGAAATCCTGCAGGGCCAGGGTCAACGCCAGGCGCATTTCCAGGTCGAGGTGGTTGGTCGGTTCGTCGAGCAGCAACAGGTTGGGCTTGCCCCAGGCGATCAGCGCCAGGGCCAGGCGCGCTTTCTCGCCGCCGGAAAAATTCAGCACCGGCTCGTCGCAGCGCGCGCCGCGGAAATCGAAGCCGCCGAGGAAATCACGCAGCGTCTGCTCGCGCTCGGCTGGAGCGATGCGCTGCAGGTGCAGCAAGGGGCTGGCCTTGGGATCGAGCGAATCCAGCTGATGCTGGGCGAAATAGCCGACCGCCAGGTTCTCGCCGCGCTGCAAGCGGCCGCCCAGCGGGGACAGTTCGGCGGAGAGCGTCTTGATCAGCGTTGACTTGCCGGCACCGTTCGGCCCCAGCAAACCAATACGCGCGCCGGGCACCAGCTGCAGCTTGACCTTGTCCAGCACCACCTTTTCGCCGTAGCCGAGGCGCCCTTCGGCAAGGTCCAGCAACGGGCTGGAAACCTTGTCCGCTTCACGGAAACGGAAGTCGAACGGCGAGTCCACGTGCGCCGGCGCCAGTTCTTCCAGACGCTCCAGCGCCTTGATCCGGCTCTGGGCCTGGCGTGCCTTGGTCGCCTGGGCCTTGAAGCGGCGGATATAGCTTTCCATGTGTGCGCGCTGCGCCTGCTGCTTCTCGAAGGCTTGCTGCTGTTGCGCCAGACGCTCGGCGCGGGTTCTCTCGAAGGCCGAGTAGCCGCCACGGTAGAGCGTCAGTTTGCGCTGTTCCAGATGGATGACGTGATCGACCACCGAGTCGAGGAAGTCGCGGTCGTGGGAAATCAGCAGCAGGGTGCCGGGGTAGCCCTTGAGCCAGTCCTCGAGCCAGAGGATCGCATCGAGATCCAGGTGGTTGGTCGGTTCATCCAGCAGCAACAGGTCGGACGGGCACATCAGTGCCTGGGCGAGGTTGAGACGCATGCGCCAGCCACCGGAGAAGCTGCTGACCGGCAGCGTCATCTGCTCGTTGGCAAAGCCCAGCCCGGCGAGCAGCTTGCGCGCGCGGGCGTCGGCGCTGTAGCCGTCGACGTTGTCCAATTCGGTGTGCAGACGCGCCAGTGCGTTGCCATCGTGTGCCTGCTCGGCGGCGGCAAGCTCGCGCTGAATGCGCCGCAGCTCGACGTCGCCATCGAGCACATAGTCCACGGCCAGGCGATCAAGGGTATCGATCTCCTGGCGCATGTGCGCGATGCGCCAGTCCGGCGGCAATTGGCAATCGCCGCCGTCGGGCACCAGCTCGCCACGCAGCAGCGCGAAGAGGGTGGATTTGCCAGCGCCATTGGCGCCGATCAGGCCGGCCTTCTGGCCGGGGTGCAGGGTCAGCTCGGCGCCTTCCAGCAATCGCTGAGGGCCACGCTGTAGAGTGAGGTTCTGGAGTCGGATCATAATGCCGGCGAGTTTATCAGTTCGCCTGGAAAGCCAGCCGGACCACCCGCAAAAAAAGGCGTACCACTTATGCCCAACCCGGATCTCTGGACGTTCGCCCTGCACTGCTACGCACGAGAGGGGGTCGAGACTGCCTGCCTGGGCCTGCAGAGTCAGGGGGTGGATGTCTGTGTGCTGATCTGCGCGGCCTGGCTGGAGGCACGTGGGGTCGCATGCAATCAGGAGCGGATGAGTGCGCTGGAGGAAGTCGCCGCGCCCTGGCGACGCAGGGTGGTGGAGCCACTGCGCGAACTGCGCCAGGCGTGGCGCTCGCCGGCTGAACAGGACGATGCGCTGCGAGAACTGCGCGAAGCGCTCAAGACGCTGGAACTGCAAGCCGAGCGCAACCAGCTGGAACGGCTGCAGATGGCGAGCCGCGAATGGAGCGCAAGCGCTGGCGCCAATCAGTGGTTGAGCGCTGTTGCGCCGAAAGGCAGTTGCCGCGCTGCGCTGGAAACACTGCGCAACGCGGCCTATCAGACTCAGCTGGAGCTGGCAGGTGTCTGAGTCGCGCTGCGCTTGGCTGCAGGCTTGCGAGCAGCAGGCTTTTTCGCCGCGGGCCTGGCTGTCGCAGGCTTGGCCGCCGTCTCAGGCGGGGCGGGTACGGCGCTGTCTGCGGATTGCGCGGCCGCAGCGGGTTTGGCCGCAGTGGCCGAGCGGGCGCGAGCCGGTGCCTTGGCCGTTGCGGGGCGTTGAGCTGCAGGCTTGGCCGCAGCGCCGCCAGCTGATGTCTTCGCTGCTGTCTTGGCCGGTGCTTTTGCCGGAGTCTTGGCTGGCGTTTTAGCGGCCGGCGTTGTCGCTGCCTTGGTGGTCGGTGCTTTGACGGATGCTGCTGCCGATTTGGCTGCGGTCGGGGTGGCCTTGCTGGCCGGCTTGCGCGGCGCCGGACGAGAGGCTGCGGCGGACTTGACGGTAGTCGCCTGCTGCTGGCTGCGCAAGGCCTTGTCAGCGTCATCGGCGACCTTCCGGATACCCTGAGCCAGCTTCAGGCTCTGCTCGGCATCGCGCTTGAGGTCGGCCAGGTAGGTCAGGGTTTCGCTCTGCCGGCTCTGCAGCAATGCGAGGGATTCTTCCAGCTCGCCGAGCCGGGAGCGCGCTTTGGTCTGCGCCTTGGTTTTGCCCGTGCTGCCGGCCTCGTCAAGCTTGGCGCGCGCCTTGGTCAACTTGTCCTGCGCCTTGCCACGCTGCTTTTGCAGCTTGGCGAGCGCACTTTCGGCATCCTTGATCGCCTGGCTGCAGGCCTTGTCCAGATGCTCGATGAGACTGTGCGAAAGCTGCTGCAACAGATGTAGCGGAGTGGTGACCGACTTCTTCTTCGCGGGCATGGAAGTGCCTCCTGGCGGGAACGATGCCCCCATACTAGACGGCCCGCCAG